>JFJP01014024.1_pt1 | contig 24828 bp, 22 predicted proteins | sample 431651 | NCBI WGS metagenome assembly JFJP01 (sample SAMN02602958, study PRJNA72255) | Microbial mat metagenome, whole genome shotgun sequencing project. | biome: fresh water; feature: sink hole; material: water; isolation source: purple microbial (photo- and chemosynthetic) mats found in...
CCCCCCTACCTCCCTCATAAATTTTGGAGAATATCTAATCATGTCTCAGAACAACATTGACAACATCAAGGATCACGTCGAGCTCTTTCATCAAGACGAGTACCAAGAATTATTTGCCAAGAAAAAAGAATTTGAAGGCGGTCACGACCCCGAGTTAGTGGCACAAACAGCAGAATGGACAAAGACTTGGGAGTACAGAGAGAAAAACTTTGCCCGGGAAGCCCTAACCGTGAATCCGGCTAAAGCCTGTCAACCCCTAGGAGCAATTCTCGCCGCCGTCGGGTTTGAAAAGACCCTTCCCCTTGTCCATGGTTCTCAAGGGTGTGTTTCTTACTTTCGATCGCACTTTACCCGCCACTTTAAAGAACCCTTCTCAGCAGTTTCTTCTTCCATGACCGAAGATGCCGCAGTATTCGGCGGTCAAAACAACTTGATAGAAGCCCTAGCCAACAGCTACCAACTCTATCAGCCGAAAATGATTGCCGTTAGTACCACCTGCATGGCTGAAGTAATCGGGGATGACCTGCAAGCCTTCATCACCAATGCTAAATCTGCGAATTCCGTACCCCAGGACTATCCCGTTCCCTACGCCCACACACCGAGCTTTGTCGGCTCCCACATCACGGGCTACGACAACATGATCAAGGGCATTCTTAGCAACCTGACTAAAGATAAAAAGGCTGAAACTACTAACGGCAAGATTAACTTTATTCCCGGCTTTGAAACCTATATTGGTAACCTGCGGGAAATCAAGCGGATTGCCTCTTTAATGGATGTGAATTACACTCTGTTAGCTGATAACTCAGAATATTTAGATTCCCCCAATACCGGCGAATACAATATGTACCCCGGTGGCACACCATTAGAAGAAGCAGCCGACTCAATTAATGCTGAAACCACGATCGCCTTCCAATCCTACTCCACCACCAAAACTCGTGAGTACATTGAGAAAGATTGGAAACAGCCAACTTCAGTCTCCCGTCCCATGGGCATTCGTGGTACTGACGAATTTTTAATCAAGCTCTCGGCGCTCACTGGCAAACCCATTCCTAAGCAATTAGAAGATGAGCGGGGTCGGGCGGTGGATGCCCTGACTGATTCCCAAGCTTGGCTGCATGGCAAGCGAGTAGCTCTCTATGGTGATCCTGATCTAGTAATTGGCTTAGTCCAATTCCTCTTAGAAGTAGGTGCGGAACCCGTACATATTGTGGTTGGCAACAGTAACCATGAGTTTGAAGCTGAACTCCAAACTTTGTTAGATTCCAGTCCCTTTGGTGCTGGCGCAACCATCTGGGGTGGCAAGGATCTATGGCATTTACGCTCACTCTTATTCACTGAACCCGTAGATTTGTTAATTGGTAATTCCTACGGTAAGTACCTATGGCGCGATACTAAAGTACCCTTTGTGCGGATTGGGTATCCGATCTTCGATCGCCATCACCTGCACCGCTATAGCATCTACGGCTATGAAGGCACAATCAACCTGCTCAACTGGATTGTGAATACCTTGTTAGATGAACTTGATCGCAACACGATCATTCCTGCAAAAACAGATATTTCCTACGATCTGATTCGCTAACTATTACTACGAATAATTACGAATTATCAATTACGAAATTCTTAATTCTTAATTCGTAATTGTTCTACACCCCTTGAAGAGCTATGAATACTTCTCTTACTCCCCCCACCCCAAGGTTTCCGGTTCTTGATCCTATCCGCCGCTGGCTTGATCGCCTAGAAATTAATAACCCTCGTATTGCTCACCTGTGCTGCCAACTGATTCCCTGCACCTGTCCCTTTGAGCATAAGTTCACATTATTTGGCGTATTTTTCCATGTACCCCCCCTGTGTGAACTGAACCCCTTCTACAACGAGCTTGTATCTCTAAGGTTTCGATCCCTGAGTTATCTCTCAGATGTTTGTGGCGAAGACGTCACGAAATACATTTGCTAATAACTCTAAATAATTACGAATTAGAAATTACGAATTAGTTAACTCTTAGCTATTGACTCTTAATTTTTAATTGTTTCATTGTTCTTAACTCTTAATTCGTAATTCGTAATTCGTAATTTATTCCCCCCTACCCCCCAGTCCTGCTATGAAACTCACTCAAGGCAAAATCAACGAACTTCTGAGCGAGTCGGCTTGTGAACATAACCACAAGAAAGAAGGGAAAAAGAATAAATCCTGTACTCAGGTAGCCCAGCCGGGAGCCGCTCAGGGAGGCTGTGCCTTTGATGGGGCAATGATTGCCCTCGTCCCAATTACCGACGCCGCCCATTTGGTACATGGCCCGATTGCCTGTGCCGGAAATTCCTGGGGCAGTCGGGGCAGCCTATCTTCCGGTTCCACCCTATACAAAATGGGATTTACCACAGATATCTCCGAAAATGACATTATCTTTGGTGGGGAGAAAAAACTCTACCAAGCCATTTTGGATGTCAAGGAGCGTTATAGCCCGGCGGCGGTATTTGTCTATTCCACCTGTGTCACCGCCTTGATTGGGGACGATATGGATGCAGTTTGTCAGAAAGCCGCCGAGAAAACTGGAGTCCCAGTAGTGCCAGTGAATGCTCCCGGATTTATTGGTAGTAAAAACTTGGGAAATCGAGTTGGAGGGGAAAGTCTACTGGATTATGTGGTAGGAACACGGGAACCGGAATTTACTACCCCTTACGATATCAACTTGATTGGGGAATACAACATTGCCGGGGAACTGTGGGGTGTGTTACCTCTGTTTAAGAAGTTGGGAATTAGGGTACTAGCTCAAATTACAGGTGACGGACGATACCAAGATATTGCCTGCTCCCATCGAGCCAAACTTAACATCATGATTTGCTCCAAAGCCTTGATTAACATGGCTCGGAAAATGGAGGAGCGCTACGGGATTCCCTATATTGAAGAATCCTTCTATGGGGTAGCAGACATGAATCGCTGCTTACGGAACATAGCGGCCAAGATTGGGGACGAGAGCTTACAAGCACGGGTAGAAGTTTTAATTGCCGAAGAAACCGCCAAACTAGACACTGAGTTAGCTCCCTACCGGGCAAGGCTAAAAGGGAAAAAAGTAGTCCTGTACACCGGGGGAGTAAAAAGTTGGTCAATCATTTCCGCAGCTAAGGATTTGGGGATGGAAGTCTGCGCCACCAGTACCAAAAAAAGTACGGCCGATGATAAAGCCAAGATTCGGGAATTGCTGGGTAAGGACGGAATCATGATGGAAAAAGGCAACGCCCAGGAACTGCTCCGGGTGATTGCCCAAACCAAAGCTGATATGTTGATTGCCGGGGGTCGGAACCAATACACTGCCCTCAAAGCTAAAATCCCTTTTCTGGATATCAACCAAGAACGTCACCATCCCTATGCCGGTTATCAAGGCATGGTGGAAATGGCACGGGAGCTAGAAGAAGCTCTGTATAGCCCAGTCTGGGCGCAAGTTCGTAAACCAGCCCCTTGGGATTCGGAGGAAAGTTAATGGCGAATATCATCACCCCCAGTAAATCAGTCGCAGTCAATCCTCTCAAACAAAGTCAGCCCCTCGGAGCCGCCTTAGCTTTTCTGGGCTTAAAAGGGATTATGCCCCTATTTCACGGTTCCCAAGGTTGCACCGCCTTTGCCAAAGTTGTCTTAGTCCGGCACTTTCGGGAAGCAATTCCCCTCTCGACCACTGCTATGACAGAAGTTAGTACGATTTTAGGGGGGGAAGACAATGTGGAGCAGGCAATCCTCACTTTAGTAGAAAAGTCCAAGCCAGAAATTATTGGGCTTTTTACCACAGGTTTAACTGAGACTCGCGGGGAAGATATGACCGGGATACTCAAAAGTATTCGCCAACGCCAGCCCCAACTCCATGATTTACCGATCATCTTTGTATCAACCCCGGATTATAAAGGAGCTTTACAAGACGGTTTTGCCGCCACTGTCACTAGCATTATCAAGGAGTTACCCCGAGCAGGAGCTACCCGCGCGAACCAAGTTACGCTGTTGATTAGTTCAGCTTTTGCGCCGGGAGATGTGCAGGAAATTAAGGAAATGGTGGCGGCTTTTGAGTTAAATGCGATCGCTGTGCCGGATTTATCCCTGTCTATGGATGGGCATTTAGATCCCGAATACAGCACCGTCACCAATGGGGGGACGACTAAGGCGGAACTTAGGGAAATTGGCAGTTCTGTCTATACCATCGCCCTAGGGGAAAGTATGCGGGGGGCAGCAGAAGCCTTACAAGCCCAGTTTGGGATTCCCTACGAGATGTTTCCCAGTTTGAGTAATTTGGATGCGATCGATAGCTTTCTGGAAGGACTAGCTGACCTAAGTGGACTACCAGTACCGAAAAAATACCGTCGCCAACGGGCACAACTCCAAGATGCCATGCTTGATACCCATTTCTTCTTTGGGCGTAAACGGGTGTCTCTGGCTATGGAGCCGGATTTGCTCTGGTCAACGGTACTTTTTCTCCAAAGTATGGGGGCGGAGATTCAAACTGCTGTCACCACCACTAAGTCTCCCCTGCTTGAACAACTGCCTATTACCACCGTCACTATCGGGGATTTGGAAGACTTTGAGCAACTAGCTGCCGGGTCTGACTTGTTGATCGGTAATTCCCAGGTGGGGTCAATCGCCCTGCGGTTGGGGATTCCCCTGTATCGCCTCGGATTTCCCATTTTCGATCGCCTAGGTAATGGACAACGCTGTACTGTCGGCTATCGCGGCATGATGGAACTCCTGTTTGACCTGGGCAATTTGTTTTTGGAACAGGAAGAAGCTCACTCAAGAACAGGGAACAGGGAACAGGTAATGGGTAATGGGTAATGGGTAATGGGTAATGGGTAATTACGAATTACGAATTACGAATTACGAATGGGTAATCGGGAATAGAAAGAGTTTACATCCCCTGCCTCCCCTGCCTCCCCTGCCTCCCCTGCCTCCCCTGCCTCCCCTGCTCCCCCTGCTCCCCCTGCCCCCCTGCTCCCCCTGCCTCCCCTGCTCCCCCTGCCTCCCCTGCTCCCCCCGCCCCCCTCTTAATTATTGAAATTTTATATATCTCCAGGAGGAAACGCCCATGAAAATCGCCTTTACCACCAGTGACAACGTTCATATTGATGCTCACTTTGGTTCTGCTAACAAGATTGCTGTCTATGAGGTGGATGAATCTAGCTATAGCTTTGTGGAAACCTTAAAATTTGATGGCGACCTCAAAGAAGACGGTAACGAAGATAAGTTACTGCCCAAAATTGAGGCACTCCACGACTGCACGATTATCTATGTGTCGGCTATTGGTGGCAGTGCCGCAGCCCGGCTGATCAAGCAAAAAATTACCCCGATCAAAGCCCAGTCCGAGACTCAGGAAATCACCGATATCCTGACCAGATTAGTCCAAACCTTGAAGGGCAATCCGCCTCCTTGGTTGCGAAAAGTCCTTCAGCAGCGTAGTTCTGCCCTGGAAGAACTAGAACAACTTGATCAAACAACCGAAAAAGTAAACGCATGACCACCACCAACTTACCCCCAACTTCCGAAACAGCAATCCAACCTTTCTTAAAAGCGATCGCCCTACAGATTCGCGCCAACGATAGCTACGGCACCTACCGCAATTGGTCTGATGAACTGCTACTCAAATCCTTCGTAGTTACCAAAGCTCAAAAACGGGGAATCTCTGTAGAAGGAGAGGTTGATCCCATCACAAAGGGGAGAATTTTGGCTTTCTATCGAGCGATCGCCCACCGAATCGAAGAAGAAAGCGGACTCCTCTGTCAAGTGGTAATTGACCTGAGCCATGAAGGTTTTGGCTGGGCTTTGGTCTTTTCCGGTCGCCTGTTAGTAGTCTCCAAAACCCTGCGGGATGCCCAACGGTTCGGCTTTGAATCCCTCGAAAAACTAGAAGCAGAGGGCACCAAAATCGTCACCTCTGGGGTTAGCCTCGCCAAGCGCTTCCCCGAAGTCGGCAACATCTAATAATTACGAATTAAGAATTAAGAATTACGAATTAAGAAATTGATTTCGTAATTCTTAATTCCCAATTCGTAATTTAGGTAAGTGGATACTTGATAGCTGAGAAATTAAATTATTTATGGCTCAAATAACAGAAAACCTCACCCTTGAAGACCTAAAAATTCAAATTAAGCGCCTGAATAGTAAAGCCGGACAAATGAAGATGGATCTCCATGATCTTGCGGAAGGATTACCTACCGATTATGAAAATTTAATCGCCGCCGCCACCGAAACCTACGCCATCTATCATCAGCTTAATGAACTTAAAACTCAGTTAAAAAAATTGGAGAACAAAGCATGAGTGGAACCCTAGCTCAATTCCAGCAATTAGTGAACGCCGAAGATTACCTAGAATTCTTTGAGCTTACTTATGACCCGCAGTTTGTGAATGTAAATCGGTTACATATCCTAAAAAAGTTTTCCACCCTGATCAAAGCCATTGATGCCGAAGCTCCTGACTTGAGTGAATCAGCCAAACTAGAACGCTATCAAGCCGCCTTAGTCGAGGCTTACGACACTTTTACTACTTCTTCCCCCTTAACCGAAAAACTGTTCAAAGTATTCAATGATAAACAACAAAATGTAGTCTTGCTATCAGAAATTGGCAGTGAATAGTGAACAGTAAATAACTGATGACTGATAAGGAGATGACGAGCATGGAAAACTTGACCCCCAAAGAATTAGAACGCTACCGCCGTCAGATCATGTTGCCCGGATTTGGGGAAGAAGCCCAGCTAAAACTCAAAAACTCTACCGTGCTGGTAAGTGGAGTCGGGGGCTTAGGAGCCACAGCCGCCCTCTATCTGGCAGTGGCGGGAGTCGGGCGCTTAATCCTCCTGCGGGGTGGGGAACTACGGTTGGATGACATGAATCGGCAGATTTTGATGACCGATGACTGGGTGGGAAAACCCAGAGTGTTCAAAGCCAAAGCCACCCTAGAGGCGATCAATCCCGATGTCAAAATAGACGCCATTTGTGAGTATGTGACTCCGGGCAATGTGGATGAGTTGGTGCGATCAGCCGATGTCGCCCTCGATTGCGCCCACAACTTCACCGAACGGGATTTACTCAATACCGCCTGTGTGCGCTGGGGCAAACCAATGGTAGAGGCAGCCATGAACGATATGGAAGCCTACCTAACCACCATCGTTCCCGGTTTAACTCCTTGTCTCTCCTGCATCTTCCCCGAAAAGCCAAACTGGGATAAACGAGGCTTTGGCGTCTTGGGGGCAGTATCGGGAACCTTAGCCTGTCTCACCGCCCTAGAAGCTATCAAGCTGATCACCGGGTTGGGTACACCCCTATTGTCCCAACTGCTGACCATGAATTTGAGCCAGGCAGAATTTGCTAAACGTCATCCCTACCATGACCCCAACTGCCCTACCTGTGGGGAGAAAAGCCGACGCTTGGCAATTGTCTAAACTATTCCAAAAACTAAAATCATCAAGGAGAAAAATCTATGACTGTAACCCTGACTGAAAAAGCTGAATTTCGCCTGCGGGCTTTCCTAAAAGGAAGTGCTGACTCCTCCACCGAAAAAGGTATCCGAGTTGGGGTTAGTGATGGCGGCTGCAATGGCTATGAATACACCATAGATATTGCTAATAGCCCCCGTCCCGATGACTTAATCGAACAACAAGGTAAAGTTCGCTTGTTTATCGATCCCAAAAGCGCGCCCCTACTACAAGGAGTTGAGATTGATTTTCTCGAAGGATTGATGGAAAGCGGCTTTAAGTTCAGTAACCCCAATGCCACCGATACCTGTGGCTGTGGCAAATCCTTCCAAGCTGGGGACTGTACCCCGGCGGCGACTCCTTGTAGTTAACATTCAAACCCTATAAATCTTAGAGGACATTTCACCAGGACAAAATTATGGCAACCTATCAAGTGCATTTGATCAATAAAAAGCGGGAGATCGACATCACGATCGCTGTGGAAGATACGGTAACGATTCTGGATGCAGCCCTAGACAAAGATCTAGATTTACCATCTTCTTGCCTGAGCGGCTCTTGTTCTAGCTGTGTGGGCAAGGTGGTAGAAGGAGAACTGGATCAATCGGAGCAAAATTTTCTGGATGACGAGCAAATAGCCAAGGGTTTTGCCCTGCTGTGTGTAGCCTATCCCCGCTCAGATTGTACAATCCGCACTCATCAGGAAGCGTACTTGGTTTAATTCCTAGGAGAGTAATAGCAATGGCTGAACAAAAAATCGGGTTTCTTCAGTTATCTTTTTATTGTGTAGCAAAGGTTAAGGCAGAAACCCGATTTCTAATAGCATAAAAGGGAGCCGGACGCAACCATGATCAGAACTTTAGGCATCGCCCGCTACGATCAATCTGTCCTCAACATGGGATTGATTAATCTTTGTAATCAAGAAAGCTATGTGGGGCAGTCCCTGCGCCGACTGGACGACTCTGGGGATGATGCCATGCCCTCTGGTGATCCTTGGCGCAGGTTGCACCAGTTTACCCTCCATATTCCCCACCCGGATCAGGAGTACGACGGGGTAACTCTGGCGACTGGACTAACTTTGGGCTACAACATTGAGGTGAAAACTATTGCCGATCGCAGTGATATTCCCTACAAGATTCCCGAAGGCGGACAGTTTGTAGTGGTGATGCGGCAAAAGGGTCTGGATGCGGGATTTGCGATCGCCGCCACCGGAATTTTCATCCGCCCCCTCGCCCTACTTCGCCTAGACCTAATCATGGATCTGACAACGGCGGAATATCAGTCGATCGTGGTCAAACATCCGGTGATTCGTGACTATCCCTCTAATTGGGAGGATAAACTCAACCAATTCCTCGACCAAACCCTGACCTACACCGGATTGCCTAATCTGGTTGGCCATGTTGACCAAACCTTGAACCCAGATTATCGTCCCCCCGGTTGGGATGAAGTAGATCGGGCATCCAAGGGGTAAGAGGGGGTTGTTTAACAGTTTGAAAATCTGCCCCTTTTGCGGCGCGGTGGTACTAAATCAAACAAATATTTAATTTCAGGAGAATACTTGCCATGACTACACTTACAGGACTTACCTTCGGCGGCGAAACTTGGATTCCCAAATTTCTGCAAGCTATCGATATTGAGCGATGTATTGGTTGCGGACGATGTTTGAAAACCTGCGGTCGCGGGGTAATGAGTTTACGGGGATTAAATGAAGATGGAGAGTTTATTGATGATGAAGATGAAGATGAAGAATTTGAACGGAAAGTTATGACCGTCACTAATGCCGCGAATTGTGTCGGTTGCGAAGCCTGTGCTAGAGTTTGTCCCAAAAATTGCCAAACCCACAAGGAATTGGCGCTGGCGGGAGTTTAAGAGGATGTTTTACAAGGCGGTTTTAACCAGGGGTTGAAACCGCAGCTACTACAAAAACAAACTCCGAATGGTGCGCGGACTAACAAAAATCTAGGACTTTCATTAACCTGCGCACCATCTGTGGTTTTGTTTCTGTACCCGCAATTTCAATCGCTTTTTGCAAAAACACCCAGTAAATGTCCAAACAAAAATCGAATTTTAAGGGGACTTCCAAACATCTTTCACAACTTGCTTTTTTATTCGCCATCCCCATCGGCTTATTGGGCGGGTTGATGGGCTTGGGCGGGGCTGAGTTTCGGCTCCCAGTCCTGGCCGGGGTTTTGAATTACTCTGCTCGGCAGGCTGTACCTCTGAATTTGGCTGTCAGCTTGATTACGATCGCTGCTTCCTTGGGTATTCGGGGCACTACCCTATCAAGAGCGTCCGTGATCCCCTTCCTACCAGCGATTTTGGCTCTGATTGCCGGAGCCGTGGTTTCTGCCTTTTTTGGAGCAACTTTGTCTGGAAAGTTGTCTAATGAACAACTAGAACGAATTATTTTAGTGCTACTGGTGGCGATCGGCTTGGCTTTAATTTGCGAAGGTCTGCTGCCGCAACAATTCCCCGCTCTGCTACCGCCTAATATATTTTGGTGGATTGGGGCCGGAGTTTTATTTGGCTTGGTGATTGGTTTAGTTAGTAGCTTGTTAGGCGTTGCCGGAGGCGAAGTAATTATTCCCACCCTAATTTTTGCTTTTGGGGCTGATATCAAAACTGCCGGAACTGCCAGTTTATTAATTAGTTTGCCTACAGTTTTAGTGGGGATTTTTAGATATCAAAGTCAAGGAGCATTTGATCGTCGTGATCTCAAAAAAACGATCGCACCAATGGGCATAGGTTCCATTATTGGCGCGATTTTAGGAGGGTTATTAGTCGGCTTAATTCCCGGAGCAATATTGAAAGTCCTATTAGGAATTATCCTGAATATTTCCGCTTTCAAAGTCTTTCATAAAACCCAGTCTCAAGCTAAGAATAATTAATAAAATTTAGTAGGGGCTGGTTCTGTTATATAGCAGCGCTAATCATCCCAATCTCGGTGAACCCGCCCGTACATTGATCCCTAAAATTACGTCCCTAGCTTTAATAACAGTATAAGTCTTTTTACCCAGAGTAAAACGTGATTTTTCTGCGAAAGTTTTGGCAATAATTAATGTTATTTATACAACAATTAAGATCTGATTTAGAGGAAATTAAATGGCTACTATTATTTTCTACGAAAAACCGGGCTGCAAAAATAACACTAAGCAAAAAGCCTTGTTAAAAGCAGCAGGACATATTGTTGACGATCGCAATCTTTTAACCACAACTTGGACAGTAGAAACCCTGCGTCCCTTTTTTGGGGATTTGCCCGTCACCGAATGGTTTAATGTCTCCGCCCCCCGGATTAAATCAGGGGAAATTATTCCTGCCCAACTAGATGGGTCAACGGCTTTGAATTTAATGCTCGGCGACCCCCTATTGATTCGTCGTCCCCTCCTTCAAGTTGGCGATCGCCGGGAAATAGGTTTCAATCAACAGAAAATTGCTGCTTGGATCGGGTTAGAGGTAGCAGATGCTTCTGGGCAGGTGGTTCGAGAATCTTTGATCCAGCAAGATTTAGAAACCTGTCCCAGAAGCAATTAGCTCCCACCCCAGCCCTTATTTTTGCAGACGCTCCGTAGTTAAGATTTTGGCGATCGCCTCTGGCATATCTTCTAAACCCGTATCGGCCTCCGTTGCCTGTACAGGAGTTCTAAAGGTGTAATTGGGGTCACATTCCCCCGTGTCATAGACTTGCAACACCCATTGATCCGGCAGTCCTTCCACACCGATTTCCACGACGTGCCAAGTCTGCCCCACAGCCCGCACCCCTAGCACCGAGAACCATTCTTGATCCTCGATCGGCATTTCTAAATCCTGCATCAGAAATTCGATTGCCCGTTGCCCCGCTTCTGCCGTCGTTAATTCTGAAATCATGATCGCCTCCGTTAAAAATCTATTGTTCAGGGGAAACTTGAGGATACAAGCCCAATTCTTTGCTTAATTGGCGGGCCATAAAGATTAAAAACTTAGCCGCATCCTGATTATCTTGGTGAGACATCATCATGGCTACTTGCATCAAGGCTTTCACTAAGTCCGCATTCAGTAAATCTGGTTGAGCATCTAAAATTTCTGGCTCTTGGCCACTGGGACACTTAAGTAGGCGATCAATCAGGTTGAAATATTCGTCTTGGCTATGGGCTGACATAGTAACTCCTGGGTAATTGAATTAGGGATCTAAAATATCTTGGCAGTGTGGGTAATTGGATCAAACTCAAAACGTTGGGAATGATGAGTTTCTCCATAGATACTGAAGGTGACAGTTGGCTCCACCCCTACAGCTTCGATCGAATGAATCGCTCCGTCCGTAAAGCTGATAATATCCCCCGGCAAGAGAAATACTTCTGCCGTTGGCTCCACCCAATCTGGAAACTGGGGATTAGATATTTTTTGCCACAGGGTGTTTTTTTCTTCCCCTTTGAGGACGGCCACAATCCCCCAATTGCCATGATTATGAATGGAGGAGCGAGTCCCAGGTAGGAAGGTGGTGATTTGCACCGTTAACGGGTAGCCGATTTCGTCGTAGAGCAAGATCACTCCCGTACCTGTGGCTGGATCGGTCGTTGCATACTGGGTCTGAAGCCAGTAGGAATTGGTGATTAACCGCCGCACAGTAGCCACCAGTTGCGGTAAACTATCCGTCTCCAAAGCGGCCGCTTCTAGCAAGTCTTCAACTTCGGTTAAAAAGCGATGAAACCTATAGGGCGTGCGGAGTAAATCCCATTCGCGTACGGGTTTACAAACCTGCGACTGCCCCGTATCTGTCACCAGGATGTCTCGATATTTCATCGGTGTAGTTGGTTTTTGGAAATCATTATCGCTCTTTGAGCATACAAAATTATAGTAATTAATTTTGAATTCTCAAACAGGTTTTAATAGAGTTTAATCCAATCGAGCAAACTCTCCAAAACAATATTTAAAGTAATATTTTTTTGTTCATAAATTGGTAGCGATTGTTACAGAATTAAAAGCTAAATGGGTTATAATGAATACATTTGTGACAAATATTAAGAGATTATTTAATTGCTTTGTTTGAACAATTTCAATAAATGTTATTATCTATAATTAATAGTGCTTTTAGTTATAACTTAATTTTAATTAATTTCCCAGAATAAGGACATTAAAATTAGTGCTTAATTATTTTTGTTCCCTGATCAAGAAAAAGGTTTAACAGTTTCGACTGCTAGGAAAGTTATCCAATCACCTCTGATACCTAAACAACTTAATCATAATGGCACACACCATTCCTAACCGATGTATTAACTGTGGGGATTGCGCTCCTCAATGCCCCACAGGTGCAGTTAAGCTGGAAAATGGAGAATTTTGGATCGACCCTACCCTGTGCAACGATTGTGAGGGTTATGCCCCGAAACCCGAATGCGTGATTGCTTGTCCGATCAATCTTTCCCCCATGCCCTTAAAGGCTAAGAAGGGGCGTTGCAAAACCACCCAGAGCCCGATGCCTAGCCCCAGTCTCTTTAGCAATGGCAAAACGGCCCCCTTTGCTTCAGCGATCGCTATCTGGGAAGCGTGTAATGTCTTATCCCAAGGCAAATCCCTACCTTGGAAAACTGATCATGAGGGCAAACTCTATTACAAGCGACAGGTGAACGGCGGGCGAGCCTCTATTTCCTTCCGCCTCACCAAATCCCTTGACTTCGCATCACCCGCCCTCCCGAAACCCACCGAAACCCCCCAGACAGGGGGAGCAGGGGGAGCAGGGGGAGCAGAGGGAGTAGGGGGAGCAGGGGGAGCAGAGGGAGCAGGGGAGGGGGAAGTATTAAATCGGGAAGCGGCGTGGGCTGAAATGTCCCAGTGGGATACCCGCGCTGCCTGCCTACACCTGATTTATGCTGCCCACGCCACCGCTCTCGAACAACCTTGGGAACAGGATTTTCTGATTAGTGATCGACAAATTGAAACCTATTTAGGATTGAAAAAACGTAAAGACCTAAGTAAATTAGCCAAATTGACCCTGATCAAGAAATTAGCCCAACAGCCTTGCAAACTTCAACTAGATATCAACTGGTCTAAACAAGGACGGGTGAACGGGTTCAGCCTAGAGCAAAGTCGCCTCTGGCATTTACTAGAAATTCAGCATCACTTTCAAGCCGATAATTCGGGCTATAAACACTTAACCGGACTGACCTTCAGAATTAAAGCCGGAGCATGGGCAAAATATTTTCTCAACCAACAGGGAGCTAGAGACAGAGAGGCATTTTACCAATACAGCAACTTGCCTAAATCCCTCCTCCTGATGGTGACTAGCCTCTGGCAACAGCATGAAGGTTCCTGCCGGATGTTACTCTGGCTGTTGTTTAAGACGAAAATGGGTTCATTACAGCGCCTAACTATCCCGACTCTATTGCGGATTGCCTACGGAGATGTCAAAGTGTTGGAGGCTGCCTCTCAACGAGAGAAACGAAAGCGATTGCTGCGATCGTTCGAGAGTGATCTAGAAATCCTCAATCACTATGGATTAAAACCCATATTTGATCCCCTGACTTACCCTCCTGATATTCAACCCCTATGGGCAAAACTGGCTGATATCCCCGACGATCCCGAAGCGGCCCTGGATTTTTGGACTACAGACGGCAATAGTAATAGTAGCCTCACCGATACTGCCCCCCGTGATAAGTGGCAGCGATTAATGCAGGCACGTCTTTTGTGCTTCGATTTACCCGAAGATTGGAAAAACTCCCCGGTGGGGAAAAGAGAGGGCAAGGGAGGCAAGGGAGGCAAAGAACTACAAGTGAATTCTTCCCTCCCCTGCTCCTCATCTCCCCCTGCTCCCCCTGCTCCCCCTGCTCCCCCTGCTCCGACGGTGGCTCCCCCTGCTCCCCCTGCTCCCCCTGCTCCCCCTGCCCTCTTATCAGGATCTCAGATCCTCGCCGCTAGAAAAAGCCGAAAAATCAGTCAGAGGGATCTCGCCAAATCTGTCGGCAAAAGTCAAAGCTGGGTGCGTGATGTGGAAAGTGGTCGCATCCAAGTTGGTTTGAAAGAACAACAACTCCTGTTAAAAATATTAGGTTTGACACCTTAATCACCAATCACATAAATCCCCGTTATGTCCATGCAATTGTGTAGGGTTAGTGGTGAGATAGTCGTGAAGCCAGGCACAACTCTGTTGCATCTGGTGATTTAAGTCTAAATTTGCTAAACTCCAGAGAATCACCGTCCCATTATCCTTAGCAATAGCCAGAATTCCTCTATTTCCTGGACTAAAACTAATACTATTCACAAAATCATCCTGTTGTAAAACAATTAAAGGCTGAACCCGATCACAATCTGACGTGTCCCAAAGACCATCATTAATTCGCCACAGCCTGACTTTTTTATCATCACTAGCGGTTGCTAAAATTGCTCGGTGGGAATCATAACTTAAACTTTGTACCCTGGCATTATGTGTTAAAGGACAGGAAGCGCGGGGTTTTTCCCCCTCAACCTTCCAAAGTCTGACAATATCATTTTCAGCAACAGCAATCTCTTGAGAATTGCCTAAAAAAGCTAAATTCCCCACACTATTTTCCGATGGTAATTCCAAAATTGGTTGCCATTGTTTGCCCGGTTTTGTCCATAATGTAATACCGTTACTTGTAAGCGCGTGCGGACTTTTGATCGAACGTGCAGACGTAGCCAAAGTATTACCATTGGGACTAAAGCGCACATCCCAAACCGAATCTTTATGAACTAAAGTAGTAATCAATTTCCCTTTTTTGTCCCAAAGTTTAACGGTTTTATCTGCACTGGCGCTGGCTAAGGTTTGACCATCAGGGCTAAAGGTCACGGCCTTAATTTCTTTAGTATGACCGTCGAGTGATTGCAATAACTGACCATTTTTTGTCCAGAGTCGCACCATTTTATCGTCACTAGCGGTGGCAATTTCTTCACCATTAGGACTGAATATTACCCAACTGACCTCGCTAGGATGCCGTAGGATAGAAGAAGGTTCTGAGGTGTATTCCTGATGTTGTTTACGACCCCATAATTTCACGGTTTGATCATCACTGGCGGTGGCTAGGGTTTGACCATCGGGACTAAAACTCACGCTCCACACCCCAGATTTATGGGCAAGTAAGGTCGTATTCAATGGATCTCGATTCCGATCCCAAATCCGAGCCGTAGTATCAGCACTAACAGACACTAGGGTTTGACCATCGGGACTAAATTCCACACCCCAAATACTATCTCGATGTCCGATAAAGGTTTTGAGTAATACCCCGTTCAAATTCCAGAGTTTGAGGGTGCGATCGCGACTACCACTGATTAAAAAATTACCATCAGGACTAAAATTGACCGTTAAAACATCATCGTTATGACCCTTGATCGGGAAGTTAATTTCCTTACCCGTTTCTGTATCCCAGAGTTTGAGGGTGCGATCGCCACTGGCGGAAACAATTTGTTTACCATCGGGACTAAAATCGAGATCATAAACGGCTTGATTATGGGCTTTAATCGTGCGAATTAATCTGCCATCAAGCGACCAAATTTTAATTTCTCCATCTTTGCTACAACTAGCAATTTTTTCCCCATCAGGACTCAATTCGGCATCAAAAATTCGATCCTTATGACCTTTAAATTCACCAATTAAGGTTCCGTCTATCTCCCATAACTTAATAGTTTTATCATTACTAGAAGTAATTATTTTTTTGCCATCAGGACTAAAACTAATACTATTAATAACTTCCTGATGTCTGATCGGACTATGGGGAATAGGGATTCCCGTTGTTGTCCATAATAGGACTTGATTTTGATTAGGATTATTGACACTAGCTGTGGCGGTAGCAATTATTTTCCCATCGGGACTATAACGAACACTTTTAATCGGACTTTCATGGAGAAATTGGGAAGACTCGCTTAATAATTTACCCTCAATACTCCAAATTTTCAGCGTCCGATCACTACTAGCTGTGGCAATTTGTTTACCATCGGGACTAAAACTAACTGTTAAAATTGTTGCTGTATGACCTTCTAAACGATTTCGTTCTTGAATTCCCGAAATCATTTGCATTAACCCCTGGGCAATTTCTGTTTTTGTGGCTTCCGAAGCTTTGGTTTTTAAGGTATTTTGACCAATCTGCACAGTAGTTTTTAATACCCCTAATTGATCTTGCTGATCCGCTAATAATAAGGCATTTTTAGCATAAGTTAAAGCCTGAATTCTAGCCTTAACCTGATTTTGCCCATTAATATAAAAGGTAGCAGCAAAACCAATCACAACTGTTCCCATAATCAATCCCATTAATCGTTCTAAACGACGATTTTTTGCTTCCGCTTGGTGGCGTTTTTCCTGTTCTTCTGATAGTTTTTGACCCATTTCTTTCTCTTGAATCAGTTGGGCTTTTTCTTGTTGTAATTTTGTAATTACTTCTTCTTGTTCGTTTCTATTTTGTCGGCGAATAAATCCCGCCAAGTAATCATGCACCAGTTGATAAAACTCTCCTGTAGATCCAATATCTCGATAGACTAATCCGGACTTTTCTAAAATATAAAGGATGATATCTAAAGGATTTAAAACCTGCTCTTGCTTTAATTTTTGTTTTAACTCCTCGGCTAATTCCATCCGTGTTTTTAAAGGACGAGTATCATTTTCATCAGTCAACGCATATAAAACTAAACGAGATGTTGCCTCATTTTCTGGGCCACAATCTTGGATTACTTCTTCTAAAAACCGCTCGACTAACTTTTGTTTAGGGCCTTGTTTTTGATATGCTTCTAAAGTGGTAATATTTTCCGCTTGTAATTGAGTCCCCACAACCTGCAATTCAATAGGACGAACTTCTCCAGCTTCTCCTGCTAAATCCTGAACCAAGGCTTGAATTAAGGTATCTTCTAAATAAAAATGGGCGCGATCTGTTAAACTTTTGATCACATTATGGGCTTCTTTTTTACTAAAATTTCCTAAATAAAATATAATATCTTTACTTAAAATATCATTATTAATTGCTTCTAAATCAACCTGGCGGGTTCCTTCTAGTAAATAGTGTAAATAATCTTCTCGCAATGAAATAACAATTTTTACAAAAGGTAAATTTAAGACATCCTGTAAAAACTCAAAAAACAGCCTTCGCAATTTAATAGATTGAACAAAAAATAATTCTTCAAATTGATCAAAAATCAAAACAGTCAATAAATTTTGTCTACCATTTTCCTTGAGTTGTTCAATTACTCTAATTAAATTCTCAGTATAATCTTGATTTTCTGGTTCTTCGGTGAGTGACCGATCTAAGTCACTATCTAAATTTTTAACCCCGACTTGAATAGACTCCGCAGATTGCACAGATAATCCGTGAAATCCGTGCAATCCATCTAAATCCGCGATAAGTTTTTGTTCTAACTCAATAACAAAACAATTATAGGTTTTAATTACGATCGGAAAGCTAATGCGAGCATCAATAATTTTTTGTTGTAAAGCTGGAACTAATCCGGCACCCAAAATCGAGCTTTTTCCTACCCCAGATTGACCATAAATTACCGTTAATTTATGATAACTACTCGCCATCCGTTGTAACAGATGCTTAATAGCTTCTTCCCGTCCTGATGCGGTGATTTCATCAGTAAAATTAGCATTGATTTCACTAGGATCTAAAGTAGAAGTCAGAGCTTGTTTGCGAGGTTGTAATCGTCCGGCTCCCACAAAGGCATTATATCCATAAGCACTAGATTGATTGCGATATTCTTCTTTAATTTTAAAGGCTTCTTGATAATCTCCCAATCCAAAATAAAGGCGGTTTAGCATCTTCAAAATTTGCAGATACAACCAAATCAAATTCACGGTTAAAAGCGTTGTTTTAATTGTTTCGGCTGCTAATTCTAATTTTTCAATTGCAGCCCATTTTAATCCCTGCTTTTCTAACGCTTGTGCTAATATATATAAGAAAAACCCCTCTAATTGATCAATCCGGGGATGATCGGGATTTTCCTTGGCGACCAAAATCAGAGTTTCTAAAGCAACATTAGCTAATTCTTTAGCATTTTGCCAATCCTGATCCTGTAAAGCAACATTTGCTAAAAATCCATAATCCTGGGCTAGTGGAATTAGGAAACTATTCCCCAATTTCTGATGTAATTTGCGACCTTTTAAACCCAGTTCTCGGAGACTTTTCCAATCACTTAAATGAATAAAAACTTCTCCAATTTTATTTAAAAACTTGGCAACTAAATCTTGACGTTGGGCAGTTTCAAACTTTTCTATAGACTGTTGGAGAAAAACACCAGCTTGTCTCCATTCTCGATCACCATTCGAGTCACGATGTTGTTCACCTAAATAACACCAACACAAGCCAATATGAAATAATATTAATCCTTCCCATAATAAAACATTAGAATTATCTGTAGTGAAGCTACTAGGTGATTGTTGTTGCCAAAATCTTAAGGATTGTTGATATTGTTGTAAGGCTAGAGTCACCTGTTGATTAGCATAAAAATAGCGACCATAAAGCCATTTTAACTTGGCTTCTAAAACGGGATCTATCGCAATTTCTTGCTTTTTTAAATCTTGATAGGCTGCTTCAAGTTCGGTTCCTGATTCTAGGCCTAAAATACTAGCATTGGGTAAAAATCTTTCTGCACCTGCTTCTAAAACTTTGGTAAAAACTAACGATACTTTTTCCTCTAAAAAATTAATTAATTGATCAGAACTGAGTAAAAATTCATAAGTTGTTGCCCAACTGGTAAAATCAGGAGCATTGCGATTAAGTTTTTTCCACAATTTATCATTAATCCATAATACTAAAGGAAAGGGAAAATTACGAAAGGCTTCCCTAACCAAATTAGCAGAATGCAAAACTTCATCAATAGCAACAACGGACTCCAAACCAAAAACCATTAAAACCGAAGGATAATTAGGCTCTAGTTCTGCTTTAATCGAACCATATAAGGTTTGAACCCCAGGAGCTAACCTAAATTCGACTATGTTTAGGGAACATTTTTGCTTCAGTTCGGCGACCATTTGTTCGCGTAAACTTTCATAATTGCAGCGCAACAATAACAACGAAAAACTCCCTTGCATTTTCGTTAACGCTCTAGTAAGGGTATGAATTTGCTGAGGATTATGGCTGACGTGATCGTTTACGCGATAAAGTTCCATCCTTATGAATCTCCTTGACACTGGTGATCATCCGACGGTTGATTTGAAAATCGGCTGTTTAACTTTAACTCCGTTCCTACCCCCATCATAACTCAAAGCCATACTCTATTCTGCTGTTACCCGTTCGGTTCTATAACATAAACCATTGTCGTAACATTCAGATGTGCGTCTTTGTTGTGGGTGAGTCCATAAGGATTTATGATTGGGGGTACGGGGCTGTACTGACGCAGGACTCAAGGGTTCAACTCTCGAAATCCCTTGTGATCCGGCAAAACTAGGGGTGGCATTGATCACACCCATTAAGGATAATGCCATGATCAAAGTGTATTTTTTTCTGGGGTTGGTCAACATAATATTTAGCTCCTAATTGATTTCTAAGTTAGTGATTGTACTGATTGCTCTCACTTTTTAATTATCTAAAACTAACGACGGTTTTATACTTGATTTTGTGGCAGTTAAATTATAAGTTGATTCCAACTGATGGGATATCAAGATTGTTGAGTTAGTCCTAGGTGTCTATTCTAGGCGGTTCAACAGTCGTTGTCACCGCAGATCGATGCCTAGACTTTCTAATCACGGGTATAACACTTTCGCAACTGACACAAGGAAGGCTTTAGGGTTTCAAGGCCAAAATCTCTTTCGGTATTGGTTCAAGGGAGTTCGGTCAGGTTAGAGTATAAATATAGCAAATTTTGATTAACTTGGCACAAATTTGATGTTTAATTCTAATACTCTTACTCTAGCATTATTTAGCGGAAAAGGGGGTGTGGGAAAAACTACTCTTTCCTGTGGGTTTGCCCTCCGGTGGGCGAAACAATTTCCTGATCAACAAATTTTACTTCTTTCCACTGATCCCGCCCCTTCCTTGGGGGATGTTTTACAAATTGCGGTTACAGATCAGGCTGAAGTCATTGAAAATTTCCCCAATTTAAAAGTTCGGGCAATAGAAGCGGAAAAATTATTAACAGCGTTCAAAAATCGTTATGGTTCGGTTTTGGAATTATTAGTAGAAAGGGGTAGTTTTGTAGAAGGGGAAGATTTAACTCCGGTTTGGGATTTAGATTGGCCGGGAATTGATGAATTAATGGGATTATTAGAAATTCAACGGTTATTTCACGACCAAATTGTGGATCGGGTAGTGGTAGATATGGCTCCTAGTGGTCATGCGTTAAACCTTTTAGAGTTAATGGATTTTTTAGATAATTTATTAGCATCTTTAACCTTATTTCAAGAAAAACACCGCACCATTAGTCAATCTTTTACAGGTCGTTATCAATCGGATCAAGCAGATGTTTTTTTAGAAGAAATGCAAGAGGAACTTTCTTCGGGAAGATATCGACTTCAGGATCAAGAAAAAACCGCTTGTTTTGTGGTAGCAATTCCTGAACCTATGAGTTGGCTAGAAACCCAAAGATTTTTAGACGCTCTCCAAGGTTTAAATATTCCCGTTGGTGGTTTATTAATTAATCATATTGTTTCCCAAAGTCAAAATTTAGATCGTTATCAAGAACAGCAAAAACTTCTGAAACAATTTCAAGATATTGCTGAAAATCATCCGATTTTTACTATTCCTGAACTCTCCAAAGAACCCTTGGGAACTATTGCCCTAGAAACCCTATTTTCTCAACTACAACCCTTAACATTATCGGAAGAATTATATTTAGAAGATCAAACTTTTATTCCCCCTCAACCCTTAGAATTTTCTACACCTTTAGCTAAATTTAGTGATTTTATCAATGAAAATAGACGATTAATTATTGTCGGTGGGAAAGGCGGTGTGGGTAAAACAACCGTTGCTGCTGCTATTGGATGGGAAACAGCAAAACAATATACTGATAAAAAAATTCAGATGGTTTCTATTGATCCTGCCCATTCTTTAGGAGATGCTTTTGGGTTAAAATTAAGCCATGAACCTATTGCTATTACTCCTAATTTATTGGGTCAAGAAATAGACGCTGATCAAGTTTTAAATCAGTTTCGAGAAGACTATCTTTGGGAACTAGCAGAAATGATGAGTGGAGAGAAGGATGATCCCAATGCCATGTTAAAATTAGCTTATGGCCCGGAAGCCTGGCGACGAATTGTGTCTCAATCTTTACCCGGAATTGATGAAATGTTATCCTTAGTTGAGGTGATGGATTTATTAGAAAGTAATCAACTAGATTTAATTATTTTAGATACGGCTCCTACGGGTCATTTATTACGGTTTTTGGAAATGCCAACGGCGATGAGTGAATGGTTAGCGTGGATTTTTAAACTTTGGATTAAATATCAGAATGTGTTAGGAAGAACTGAATTTATGGGCCGTTTAAGAAGTTTACGTCAACGGGTTGTTAAAGCCCAGAAAAAACTTCAAGATCCTAATTATACTGAATTTATTGGAGTAGTTCAAGGTCAAGTTGCTATTGTTGCAGAAGCACAAAGGTTAACGGAATCTTTGAAAAAAAAGGGAATTTATCAACGCTATATTGTTCAGAATCGTTTTGAAATGGGACAGGAATTAGTAACTGCTCAATTTCCAGATCAAACTTTAATTATTTTACCAAATCTTCCCCGTTCTGTTGAACCGATTGTTAGAATTAAAGAAGCTGCTAAAATATTATTTTAAGCTGTTGAGCATTGATGATCAATATAGCAGGGGAGCAGGGGAGCAGGGGAGGCAGATGGAGCAGGGGAGGTAAACTCTTTCTATTACCGATTAACCATTACCGATTAACCATTACCGATTCGTAATTCGTAATTCGTAATTCGTAATTAAATTATTAACAGATTAAGTAAAAATAATCGGAGTTAATTTAATGCAAAACCATCTAAAAGTTATCCTGAGTTTTCTTATTATTGTCAGTGGAATAACAGGTTTAATTTCTAGTTCTAATTATCTTCCTATTCCCTTTAAAATTTCTGCGAGCATGGCTATTCCTTTACCCGAAAAAGAACTGGGTTTAGGACAATTCCGTTTAGGAGATGTAGCTTCAAAATTAGACGTTTTAGGAACACCGCTTCAAATTCGCAAACACCCTCCAGGGAACTATAAAACCTATCGCCAACTGGTTTATCCTAATTTAATTGTGGGAGTTGGAGACGAAACAATTGCGGTTTTAACCACTACCGATCCCAATTTAGCAACCCCTGATCATGTTCGTGTTGGAGATTCTCTCAAGCGGATATTAGAGGTTTATGGAGAAAAAAAACCTGATATTGAGGGGGAAACTCAACTTCTAGGTTATTCATTTTCTGGAGGAAGATATCTCAATTTTAAATTAAAAAATGATCGCATTGTTGAAATAAGTTGTGGATTTCTCCCAGATTAATGGTAAACTAATTTTATTGCCAATCTGGGGAATGTAAGCGTTTCAACTGTTCTAAATGTCGAGTAAAATAACTGGGATCTAAACGACTATAATTAAACTGTTCAGCGTTAATAATACTAATCGCCCACGCCCAAATATGAGCGGTTTGGGTTAATTCTTGAATCAGGCTTTTTTCTAGTTCTATTAAGGGGTTAATATCTTCATAACCAACTAAAAAAGCCTCTCGAACTTTTTTACTGAGTCCTGACTGTAATGACACTTGTAAAAACTTACCAATATCAAAAGAGCGCCACCCATATCCACATTGATCAAAGTCAAATAGGGTAATTTGATCATCGGTGGTGAAATGAGCATTTCCACTATGGGGATCACCCCAACAAATACCCCATAATGGAGGAATTTTAGGTAAGTTTTGTAATTGAGTTTTCAGTTGAAACACAACTTCTACTAAATAGTTTAAATCCTTTGGTCGGTTTTTTAAATAGGGTGCGATCGCCACTAATGAACTTTCTAGTAAATAATCTAAGGTTAAGGGTTGACGCTGAATTGGTGGTCTAAAATTTAAGGAAACTTGATGAATTTTAGCAACGGTCGCACCTAATTTAAAACTTTGGGTAATATTCAAATCTCCGATAGCAATTTGACCCGGAGCATTGACAAATAATACCGCATATCTTTTCCCTTCAGGAGCATTAATTTCAATGAATAATTGTCCATCTTTTGTTCTGAGGGGATAAGCGACGGGAAGTTGATGATGGTGCAAAAAATCCAGCAATTCTACTTCAAATTCAATTTCATCTTGACAGCGCCAATGTTGATGAGAAATTCTTAAAAAATAGCTGGTGCTTTGAGTTTTTACCGAATAAACATCGCTTAACCCTCTGTGCCAAAATTTGCATTTTTTGACAGTATCAATCGGATAATTAGTTAAAATTTGAGTGATTAATGCTCTGACATCTAGGGTTGAGCAACTAATCGGAAAAATATCGTACTGATTCTTAATTCCAGACTCATTCTGCTTGAGATTAGCTTGGTTTAAAAGGATCATATTGGTTTAGGGTGATGGGGAGTTTTCTTGAGGTGTAGGATAGATGAGGACTTGGGTTAAACAACCCAATGGTTAAGGATTCCACTCTCCCCATCGGAAAACCTACGGTTTTGATAGACTAGAGATTTATTTTTAAGTATGATTCAAAATCGGGAAAATAAAATATTTTTTTTCCAGAGTTTAACTTTTTTTACTAATTTAATAAAAATCAATATTAGTTAAATTTTCTTTACTAATTTCTCGGATTTAATTGGCTTCATGGGGTATCGGTTGTTACCTTTTTTCCTGATTTTGGAAAAGATGTTGATCAGGAAATATAAAAAGCATAATCTGTTAATAATTGCTGTTAATTTAGATACAAAATTAATGGTTTGTGGTGCGTGCGGCTTCGCCTTACGCACCCTACGAATGGTTTGGTGGTGTGCACATTAGGAATGGTTTGTGGTGCGTGCGGCTTCGCCTTACGCACCCTACAGTTTAGGGATAGAGAGTTTTACCTGTTGTGGAATCAAAAATTAATATCTGGTTAAAATCTAGTTTAACTGTTAGGTGATCGCCCTGATGAATGCGATAGTTAATGGGAACTTGAAATTGAATAGAATATTGATCGGTTTGGGGTATATAAGCGCGAATTAATGTTTCTCGTCCCAAGGGTTCGATCACAGTGATTTCTACATCTATGGGTGATTTTTCAAATGCCCAAATATCTTCTTGTAGATCATCAACAAATTTATCGGATCTGGGAAGAAGCCCTGAAGGGCTTACTACTTGAATGTGTTCGGGACGAATGCCTAAATCGAATTGTTGACCGTCTTGGGGTTGTAATTTTTCTCTAATTGTGCTCGGACAAGTTAATGATTGATTCGCTATCCAAAATAAACTATTTCCATAAGTAATTGGTAAAATATTCATTGGAGGATTGCCTAAAAATGTGGCAACCATGCGATTTTTAGG
>JFJP01039046.1_pt1 | contig 24823 bp, 23 predicted proteins | sample 431651 | NCBI WGS metagenome assembly JFJP01 (sample SAMN02602958, study PRJNA72255) | Microbial mat metagenome, whole genome shotgun sequencing project. | biome: fresh water; feature: sink hole; material: water; isolation source: purple microbial (photo- and chemosynthetic) mats found in...
AGATTAGCTTCGTTACCATTAACGATTGACTACTATTCTCACTTATAGTATATATGACCCATTTTTTATGAAAAGGGTAAATACACCTCAATAGCTCTTAGTGGCTATTGAGGTGTGTAGTATTCTATAATTTAAAACAATGAAGCATATGCTATACCTATAGTATCCATAGGGTTATCATTAACACTATTTAACGAAGCACTACTCACAGTATTTCTTTTTAGATTGTCAGTAACTAAACTATTAAAACCTGTATTTCCAGTAGTTTTATTTAATGTGCTATTAGTAAATTTAGCTAAACTTAAATCACCTGAACTATTCTTATCCCAATTTTCATTTAGTAAAGTAGCTCCATCTGTTATACCGTTATAAATATCATCTAAATTTCTACTATCAACACCAAATTGATTCATAAATACAGATGAACCATTTCCACCGTATTGTGAAGCAGCAATAGTAGGACTTCCAATTAATCCTTTTATCATATTAGGATTTTGAATGCTCATTTTATTAGGATCAGCTGTATTTAAAACATCTAACATACCTTTTGTTTGATGTGTGCTAACTAAACTAGCGATAGTTAATAAACCAGCTCTATCTATAGCTGCTTTATTAGTTCCTAATAGACTAGAACTAGCTTTAAAACCACCACAAATATTAGCTCCATAAGAACCTTTTGCTAAACCCATTACAGCATTAATTAAACCATTGATATTTTTAAAATGTTTACCGTATTTACCACCAGTTAAAGCATCTAATAAATCAGACATGCCGGATGGTTTACAATTACCTTTAGATCCAATTAGATTATTACCACCGCAATCTGAACTAAGATCAAATGGTCTCATATTACCAAAACCATTACCAGCGTCATTACAGTTTTTAAATACATCTTTAGCTAATTTTTTAGCTATCCCTCCATCAGGGAATAAATCACTTAATAAACTATCAGCTAATTTATTAGGCATTTTAGATATACTAGTTATTTCTCCTGTTAACTCTTTTGTTGTTCTAAAGAAATCATTCGCTTTAATATCTTTTAAATCTATAGCTGGTAAAGTATTAGCTGCTGCAGCTGCATCTTTCTTAATAGGTGACATATCAATAACAGGAAACAGAAAATCTGATAATGTATCTGTTGTTATTTTTGTATCAGGTATTTCTATATTACGTATATTACTATCTTCTACATTTATAAAGTCATTAATACCGAGATTAGTTTCTTTATCTAGAAATTCAAATCGTTTAGCTAGTATAGACATAAGTATTTCCTTTTGTTTTTTAAACCAGCTTTACCTTATAAAAAAAAGACAAAGCATCCCAGTTAATTTAAATGTTTTCTAACTTAATAATATATTACTCAGTTTGAATATGTACATTTAATTCATGAGAATACATACATAGATAATAAAGTACAATGATAAAACTATTATTTTCTAATAGTTCAGTTAAAATATTAGTATTAAAATATAAACTTTGTGCTAATTTAACATCATATAATTTTCTATAACTATCTATATCATCAGTATCACTACCTTTATTTTTATTAATATAAACTGTAGTTGTTATAAGTTTAATTATATCATCAACATTACCATTATTGCCTATATAATCTAAAATTACTATATCAGTTAAATTAAGGATAAATTCACGTACAATAGTACCTTCATTTATATAATTAGTTAGTCCAGTAATATTATCTAATGTAAAAAACATATAAGGATTTATCATTACTAGATGATTAATAAAATCACCAACTGCTCCATTATTTTCATCTGAATTAATTACAGCTATTTTAATAGCTGTATTATTTACCACAATATTTTTAAACATGTCATGTTGTTCAATTATTGTGTAATCATTAACTATTTTAGAAATATTATTTTGGTTCACTATGGTTTTATTAATCACCACAAACTCCTTAAAAAAGTAACTAATACCCTATTTGAGGGTATTAGTTATCTAATTACAATTTAAACTTCTACAGTTTCTTTTACATTTTCTATTGCAGTTTGAGCTAATTCATTAACATTAAATACAGGTACTGTAGGATTGTACTGACTAATTTCTTCTACAATAGGTCCAGTATCTTTACATTCATCTGTAATAGACTCAACACTTTCTTTCACAATAGCTTCATTAACTTTCTTTTCTTCCTTACGTTTAGGAGGAATCACAAAGTCATAAATACCTGTATTAGCTTCATCTAAAAACCGAGATAACATCGGTTCACGATTTTCTTTAATAGCTGTACGAAGTTCCTCCATGCCATCTAAAAACCATGTAAAATACTTAGGCCGTTGACGTAATCCAGAATTAATGTCTTCAAAATAACATTCAAAACGAAGAGTGCTATCTTTTACAGCTTCTTTAATAGCTGGGTACTGATTAATTTTTTGATACACTGTATCCAAAATAATAGCACGAAAGTTTTTTACTTCATCTAAAGTAAGTTCTTTCGAAAATTCTTTAATATGTTTACCAATCAAAGTACGGCAACGATCATCCCGTTCTTTTGATTTAATATAATACCAAAAACTCGTAACACTCCGAAAACGTCCAAAGATATTATGTTTAACATCTAAGCTAACTTCATTACTCAGTAAATTACCTAATTCAGTTTTACCAAAAAGACTGATATTGATATGATCCTCACCATCAGTTTTTAGATCATTAGGATTAACATTGTGAACCCGGAATTTATTTTCCCGAGGAATGTGTTTTTCTGTGTTATCATTACGTGTGAATTTAACACCAACCAAAAGTTCGCGTAGGGTTTTTGCAGTCATTATATTTTCCTTATGAAAAAAAGAGAAACAGGTAAACAGATTAAAATGTTCTGTTTGATATTACTTCTATTACTAATTAAAAATAACTAACATACTTAGCATATAATACTAAAAATGATAGAAAAAAGTTTTTTTATTGCAGCATGGTATCATCTAAACTTATATTAAATGATACACTATGTTTTTTACTCATCTTATCGTATATAGTGACTCCTATAATAGGTTCAGTTATTCCATATATTATAAAAGCTTTAATAAACACTTTCCAAGTAATACTATCTAATTTTAATTCCTTAATAAGATTTCCTTTTAATGATCTACTAGGTTCTTTATTAGACTCCTTTAGTTTTTCAAGATAATAGTTTACTACTTCACTATATTTTATATTATAAGAATTTTTTACTATGATTAGTTCAAGGAATTTTTTAAGATGTATACCTATATTAAATTCTTCTTGAACTTCATCAACTGTAATAAAACTAAATAAATTAGAAATCATAGATTCATCTGACAGATCTATTGTATACATAATTGTTTCTGATTTAGGATTAATTTGAATATAAAGATCTAATTTATTAACACCTAGAAATAATAAAGCCTTGATAAAAACTTTCCAGGAAATTGTCGGTGCAAATACTTCTTTAGTAATATTATTTATTAAAGAAGAAACTTTATAATTATTATTCAAATTAAGTTGTCGTATAAAGTTACTCATAAAATATTGGTAACGTTCTATACTAACACCTAATTGAAATATCAATGTTCTAAAAATTCTAGTTAATATAATTCCTGGAGTATCCGCAATAACTTTTTTATCAGACATTTTTTAGATCCTCTAGAAGTATAAATAGGTTATTTATGACAGGTCTATATGTATTTAAGTTTTTATTTTGATTATATGTTTTATCCATCGTATTATCATAATGTTCATATAATTCTATAAATTCTATAACAGTATTTTTAAAAATAATTATACTTTCTATAGGAATAGAGTAAGAATCGTTGACTATAAACCAGTCTCTTAGTGATTTATGTTCAATAGTATTAGCGACTGTAAATACTGGTATATAGATATCCCCAGAAGTTTTACTAATGAATAATTTAAGTCCTTGTGTATACTCATTTATATTAGGATAAATAGTGTTTATATCAACTAAGGAATACATAGGATTATAAATTTTAACAAAGTTATCTTCTTTTATTTGATTAGCTAAATAAGCTAATGCTTTATAAATAGACAACTTATCACCTGTTTTCTTTTTTATAGTTTTTAACCATTTTACAAAATTGTTAAACATGGTATATCCTTGGTTTTTAATTTAGATGCATAAACCCTAGGTCATTATTAATATATATCACCTTTAATATAATAGAAAAGGTTTAGATGTATTGGTGCAGTTTAAAAAATACTTAAGGAGTACGATATGGGTGCTGATGTTTTTGAACCAGATGATAGACGACGTATAGAGTTAGGATTACAAACTAGAGAAACTATCATAAAAGAATTAACTAAAGATGGTAGATTACCTCAAGATACTAGTAGTAGAGAATTTTTACTAAGAGCTATTGAAGGTATAGATACTACTATTATGAAAAGAGCTAAAATTAAAAGTGAAGATAAGTTACAAGAAGCTCAAAATCAAATTAGTAACAATATTGCTGAGTTACTTAAACGTGTTAGCACAAATAAAAATAATTTTGATATTACAGAAAATCCTACTTTAGATAAATCTATTATTGTAGACGATTTAGTTAATGGTGAAACCTCTATAGGTATCAGTAGCGAAGTTATTAAACAGGAAATTCTAGGCAGTTGAAAGAATAAGTACCACTGACAACTGATGTTGTCAGTGGTATTTTGTTTCCTTTTCATTATTTTTTTGCCTTTAGATAGGTACTAAAGAATAAACTAGGCAATAGTTCTAAATTAATGAAAGGTTTAGATATACTTGTTAAAGTGTTAAAGGTTTTATCTGATTCTTTTTCAGTGCTAGGTAAATCTTTAAAGAAAATTCTAGGTGCTAACAAAGTTACCTCAGGACATGCTTCTTTATTAAAGTTACCTAATTCAGCTTGAGTATCTAACCAATGATTATAATTATAAATAGCCATAGCAGTAATATTCTTTCTGACAAAATCAACTGTTAAAGCTTTATTATCCATATGTACCAATTCAATAAATACCTTATCTCCTAACTTACTAGAAATACCTAAAAGAATATTTTCTTTTTCATCTTTATTAAGTTCATAAGGATATGTGTTAATATAGATGACAGGATGATACTTATGCGGTGTATTAGGAGTACCTATATGTGTATTATACACAAAATCTTTTAATACATCAAATATTAAAGTTAATGTACTATTAGCCAATGTATTTTTATTTCTAACACTATAAGCAATTTCAAATCTATCTTTATCAACAATTTTATTAAAAGTGTTATCTAATCTATTATGATATAAATCATTATCAAATAAGTATTCTAGTTCCTTATGAAAGTAAAGTACTAGAGTACCTAATCTTGTGTCAAATAAACTATCAAGATCTACTAAGAATATACTAGGTGAAGTTTCTTCAGACATGATAATATTATACCAAATTTGATTTCAAATGCATGGCCGTTAAAAAGGTTTTAAGAACTGTTGTAGACTTAACAGTAGATCTAAAATCATCTAATCCTTTCAAAGTAACTTTACCATATTTATCAATAAAATTATTATAAGCCATAAATGCTCTATTATCACCACCTCTAATAGTAATAAGTTCATCAATAGAATTATCTAAACCCATAGAAGCTAGTAATAATAATTCTGGATAAGAAATCTTAGCACCTTTAGAACTACCTGTAGGTTGACCAGATAAAGTATCTATCACTTTATTATTCTTAGGTATTTTTATTTTTTTAGAAATAAGCTGACTTACCCTTCTAAATGGCAGATCTATAACTAGGTATTCTACTGGAGTAACATGATCTGGAACACCTTCCTTACCACTAAAGAATATTTTGTTAAAGAATTTATGTCCCAGTTCTTTTCCTAACTCTAAATTATTTTCCATACTAACAACAGTAGCTTTAGAATTAGGAATAAATATAGCTAATTTAATTTCAGTTTTATCTAACTTGTCAATGAACTGTTTAAATTGTTCATCATCAAGTTGAGAAAAGAAATTCTGGTATATATCTTTATTACCTATACCTGGAGCTATTTTTTCCACATAATTAATAATGAAATCCTCAGTTAAAGATCTTTTATTAGACATTATAAGGCCTTAGGAAGATTATTCTCAATGATAAATGGGATTACTTTATGACTAAATAAACTTAGCCAATCATCATTAGAACCATTAGGTATTAAACAATATCTTTCTTCTTCACTATATTTGTCAACAGACATAAGTTGTAAAGACCAATAACGGTTGAGATTAAAACGTTGAACACTACTAATCTTACCAATAGAACTGATAATCAATGGATGGCTATCATAGTTTGCTGTAGTTAATACCTGTAAACCTGATTTATACAATATATCCCTAACTACTGATATTAGATCTATATCATCTATAGGTTTTTCCATAAAATACCCGTTGTTAACATTTTGTGTCATTATATTTTCCTTTTTTTAAAACTATTTGAGCCAGTATGGTTTATATTTACCAACTCTCATTTCTAATAAATCTTTAGTTGAAAGAAATTTTTCTGTTGCTTTGTCATTATCTAGAGTCCACCATCCTCTAGTTTCATTTAATATCATATCCCAATCATATCCTTGAGACTTAATACCACTATATAACTCTTTAGGAGTACATAATAGATCACCTAAAGATCTGTGATATTGATGCATTTGACATAGTTCAGCAGTAATGTTTAATGCTCTGCGTAACTTTTTGTCCTCATCGATTTTACCACGTACAGTAGTTCTACTTAATTTAACATCAGGATATAAATCCAAACTATAACTAATTAAAGTACCTTCTAAACCAAATCTTTCCTTATTTTTAATAAAATGAAATTCTGTTAAAGAAGGCATGACTCCTTCAGTTTGCGATACTAATAATTCTATAGTTATACCAGAAGGTCCTGATTTAGACCTAAGTTGTTTTAAAGTTACTATATTTAAATCTGAACCACCAGAATCATTATTCTCATTAGTATTTTTAGGATATTCAGGAGCTTTAGTAGTTTGGTTAATAAAAGGTTTAGCATCCATAGCTAGCCAACAATTACTAAGTAAGAAAAAGAATTTATCACTAACTCCTTTAATCTTATCACCCATACGCATATGTTGAAGTTTTTTAGTAGGCATCTGTTGATAAGGTCCAGATGCTATTTGAGTTTCTTTACCTAGATGAGCTGTCATTAAAAAGTAATGGCTGGCTGTACCTGATAGATGCGGTATTTCCATAAGAAATCTAGTTTTATCTAAACCAGAACGCATATGAATAGTATTACCACCAGATTCACCTAGTTGATTATCTTCTTGTATTTTAGAGATAGCTGTAGTCTCAAATTCACTTAAAGAATCTATTTCACTAAAGGTGGGCATCATTAGTTTAATTAATGATTTACCATCTCTATCTAAAAATGGTGTATTGTAAGTATAGTCTTTAGCTGACTTCTCTTTTTCTTTAAGATAATCTTTAAGTTTTTGAAACCATATATCTGCGTAATAAATTGTTTTATCAGTAATATTCCAAAGATCATTTTGTAATATACGTTTTTCTTTTAAATTCTCAAACCTATTGATAAAGTTACGTAAACGCTCTTCATGAATATTTACTTCTGTATCATAGGTCATCATGATTGTTTCATGTGTACTAAATAACTTATCAGCTGCAGAGAGCATCATATAATGCATCACAGTCGATTTAAAAGAGTTACCTATACCTACTACACCAGTGAGCTGTCCTAACCCACCTAGAAGTAGATTTTCACCGTGTTTACCTTTAACATAGTATCCAGTAGGTATATCTAATAAAGCACCTATATTAATAAGAGGTTTAATTGATGGAGCTGATTTAATATCAGGTTTAATCATTCTTTAGTACTCCTAAATGTATAATTAATTTATTTCACCACAGTGATAGAGGGGTATAATGTTTTTTTACAAAAAAAAGACCCTGACTAACTGGGTCTTAATTAACGGGTTATTTAAACACGGCTTGAAAACCGTCGTATTTTACTAAATTACCCATACCGGTTATGTTAACCCGGTCATCGTGACCGAAACTCACTCGGAGAGTTTTGTCACCAGATGGCGACTGTATAAAGATTTCGTCACAACCGTTTGTATAGACGATATTCTGTCCTACAGAGATTTTTACAAATGGTTTAGCAAAGAAACTTGGAATTTCTTCTGCTATAGGTTTTCCCGATTGAAAATCAACGATAGCCGTGGAACCATCATCAAAGACCAGTTTTGTGCTATCATCCACTGTGTGATACTCCTCACTTAAAAGGATTTGATTTATGCTACGTGAACCAAGTTCATAGTTTACAGTTTTGCAAAAAGAAGATGCTATAGTAGACATGATAATCTCCTAAAGTAGACTAGCTTCGTTACAATTAACGATATACTAACTACTGTTCTCACTTATAATATATATATCTCATTTTTTATGGAAAGAGATAATCCTTATACAAGCCATAAAGACCTGTATAAGGATCTAAAGTACTTTTAGTCTTACTACTTTGATTCTTTTAATAGATTATCAAGTATAGGTTGTTTACGATTCATCTCTTGGTTAGCTATTTCTATAAGCATCTCTACTATATCTCTAGGAAGTTCTAAAAATTCTATTAAAGACATTCTATACAATTCACCTAAATTCTTACTTATATAGGTTCTTGTAATGCTTTCCAAGGGAGTTCCATCTATACTATTTTCTATATCAAAAAATGCTATAGATGCAAGTGGTTTATTATCACCACTTGTATGATTATAAATGCTATACTCAGTTTCATAAGCTTGTTGAAGAACAGATTTTAGATCAGTACTAGACATTCCTGATTTAATAAACTTTATACATTTATTTATAAAATCATTTATATCAACATTATCCTCAAACTCATGATGAGTTATATTGAGGTTACTCAGCGATCTGTTAATTTTATTAGACGCTGAGTAAAAAGGGCGAAAAAAGTTTGTTGTACATCCAAAGGTATGATATTAGTAAATTGTGGATAAACATCAATAATCTGCTCCTTATTACACTTAGGACAATTAAAACTAGGAATACCAATAAGTGACATCACGCTATTATTGATATAGTCTTTAATTTTTAGCATAATACTAGAGAATAATTGATCATCAGAACTAATGATATTTAAAATCTCATCAGTAGTTTCTTGATCATTAGAGATATTAGTTTCAATTTCAATGGATTCAATCCAATGTGAATACTGACGTAAACGACTAGCTTGAGCGTATCTAGTGATAAGAGTTTCTTTCTCATCACCATTTGCTTCACTATTAATAGTCTTTTCAACTGTATCTACAATAGAGGTAATCCATGAATGCCCACTATTTATGTAATTAAAAATACTTGGTGATTTAATAGTTATATAAATATCTTTATCATTATCAATTTTAACTCTGGTTTTATGTATTTGTGATAATTCATCTTTATATCTTTGAATTTGATCAAGTGTACGACTACGTGCTTGACGATGTGACATATGGTCTTTCTGATAATCAGTGGTATTTTTCAGATTAGTCCAAAGTAATTTAGTCACATTAATAGTTTCTTCTATAACATGATTACATTCTTCAGGATTAGCTATACAAGACCTTTGGTATTTATATCCATTAGGATAAATAGTACAAATAATACCCCATAACAAAATAGGGATATCTTGACTATTAATCATTTTCTTTAGATCATCGCCAGATAAACTTTCTGTATTAATAGTAGTATTATAGATATGCTCTAATACAAAATTTACTAATCTTTCAGTAGTATAAGCTGTAGTATTAGCAAAAGCTAGACCATAAGTATATCTACCAAATTGTATTTTATCATTAATAAGCTGTCTATTTAATTCAATAATTTCAGCTTCAGTAGGTGGTTTAATAGTAACCCAAATACCACTGTGCCATAGAGGAACTTGAAATAGATTACCTAATCCTAAAGTTTGTAGAACACGAATAACTGCTTTTTCACCCTTTAAAACATTATTCTCCATTTTTTCAAATTTAGGAGATGCTGCAATTAAAGGTTTTCCATTATACTCAGGTTTTTGAGTAAACTCAGAAGTTTTATTCTCTACAGTTTCTTTAAACATTTCCTGCATAGGAATATATTCAAGACCTTCATTGAGAACACGTACCCATTCCCTAGCACTTGGGCTATCTGTTAAATTAATATTAGGCAATTTAGATAGTGAATCTTTAATATCACTACCATACCCTGTAGGTAAAGCTATTTTTTCACTATCTTTATTAGATTCATGTCCTAATGGATAATGTGCTTCTGCATTACCTTTTTTTACAACTGGTTCTACTATATTTTGTACTACAGTTGTATCAGTAGTTATTTCTTTAATAACTTCATTTTGTTCTTCAGTAATTATTGGTTCTTGTGCATCTATTTGTTTAATTTCATTAATGATACCTAGTTCATCATTAAGAATAACCAAATCTTCATGAATGTCTTGATTATTAGTCTGCATTTTTAACCTCAATGTTTTCTATAAGTGTTTCAGAAACTATTTCAGCATCTGAAAGATTAGCTTCAGCTGTATTTTTAATAGCCATAGCATGTTCAGTAATAACCAATAACTCTTGGAAAGTTAATGCCCGAAATCTATCAAATAAAAGAAAATACATATTAAATATTTCTAGTAGTTGTGATAATTCATCGTCATTTTTAACTACACCAGTTTTACCTTCATGATGTTTAAGAATATCACTAAGATCTTTAGACATATTATCTAAGTCAGTATATAATGCTTTAATAGCAATAGATAACTCACCTGTAATAACATTACCTGATAGTTTAATATTATTAATAATAGCTGCTACTTGCTGAGATAAATCTATCATACCTTTAGCTAAATCATTATATATATTATTAAGATCTTCCCAGCATTGAGTTTGTTCAATATGGATGTCATCACTAATTGGATATCCTATAGCTTTGGCCATATTTTTATTGATAGCTTTTTGCTTAATAACCTTTATTACAGGTTCATTAACTATTTTAACCGGTTTATCTTTTTTTATAATTTTAGACATGAATACTCCAAGTGATTTTAAATTTAAGTTTAAAGTGCTTCAATATATAGATATTAGTATGAAAAAAATATTCAGACACCGGAAACAAAGTTCCAGTGCCTGAATATCTATTATTTACTAATTAAAATTTTATTCTGTAGGTAAACTAGTATAATCGATAGTATATGCTTCACTCCAATTGGTATTAGTTGCAACAGGATTAGCCGCATAATATTTAACTCGTGCATAATATAATATACCTGAATTAGCTAATGTAACATTATAAATTCCATTAACATTTTGTGAAACACCTGTACTTACTAAACTAGTTGTAAATGTATTATCACGAGAAACTTCCCATTGATAACTAGTTATATCAGGATTATAATCATTATATACTCCATGAGTTGCTTCTAGTACTATAGAGAGTATAGGAGGTGAACTATTATCTGTAACACTAGTACGAAAAACACTGGGTATTATACTAAATGTCGAAATCGGATTTTCAGTATTTGTGATTACCACACTATATAATGCACTCCAAGTAACCACTGAATTATCAGTAAATTCATACCAAACTCTGACATATAAACTCCAACCACCTGTAGTGTATCTAGATATATCTGATATAGTATACGTAGCAGCACCATAATCACTAGTACTAGACATAGCAGCTAATGAAACAGATTGATCATTTTTATATTCAATAACTTCCCACATATATGTACGGATACTTGGGTTACTTGGATAAGTTAAACTATGAGTTGCTTCCATTTGTATATCAGCTTTAGATGGATCGTTAGTATATTTATTAACTTGTACATATTTTACACTAGCAAAAGATCCACCTGGATCAACTGGATCATCAGGATCATCAGGATCATCAGGATCAACTATAATTGGACATTTATAGATCTTAGCATATCCTGTATTAGTATTAGAATTAGATGCTCCTACTATCATAGTATTATTTACATCACTAATAGATACTGAGACACCAAAGCCATCACCAGCTGCTTCACCTGTTAATTTAGTACCCTGTAAAGTCCATGTACCAGCTATAAGTTTATATACTTTAACATAGCCTGTATTACTATTAGCAAAATATGCTGATATAGCTACAGTATCACCTATTCCATTAATAGATACCGCAATACCAAAAGCATCATCAATAGCTTCACCCACTAATTTAGCACCCTGTAGAGTCCATGTGCCGGATATATTTTTATATATCTTAACATATCCTGTATCACTATCAGCACTCCATGCTCCTATAGCTACAATATCACCTAAAGTATTAATAGATACAGAATATCCAAAATAATCAACATCAGCTTCACCATCTATTTTAGTTCCTTGTAAAGTCCATGTACCAGATATAAATTTATAGACCTTAACATACCCTTTATGAATACCGGAATAAAATGCTCCTATAGCTACAGTATCACCTGCACCATTAATAGATACTGACCAACCTAAATAATCATAAGTAGCTTCACCGTCTATTTTAGCGCCTTGTAAAGTCCATGTACCAGATATAAGTTTATAGACTTTAGCATACCCTGTGTAATCATTAGCACTAAATGCTCCTATAACTACAGTATCACCTGCACTATTAATAGACACTGAAATACCAAAGTTATCATTAGCAACCTCACCTATTAATTTAGCACCTTGTAGAGTCCATGTATTAGATATATTCTTATAAATTTTAACATGCCCTGTATTACTATCAGCAGTAGCTCCTCCTATAGCTACAGTATCACCTGTATTATTAAGAGATACTGATTGACCAAACCAGTTATTAGAAACTTCACCGTCTAATGTAACTTGTAAAGTCCATGTGTTAGATATAAGTTTATAGATTTTAACACATCCGGCATAATCATTAGTACCCCATGCTCCTATAGCTACAGTATCACCTGAACTATTAATAGATACTGAATAACCAAACCTAACACCAGTATTTTCACCGGATAATTTAGCATTTTCAGCTATAATACATGGAACATCAGGATCAACCGGGTCATCAGGATCAACCGGGTCATCAGGATTTACTGCTGTAGTTGTAGGTACCATGTCTGAATAAACTACAGGATGTATTGTACTCCAACTAGTATCACCACTACCAGCTATATGACTATTTGAAGTGTATTTAACACGTGCGAAATAAGTTTTATCTTTATCATATGTATTTATGACACAATTATCAATATTATTTTGATGTATAGGAACTAATTCTGAAAAATCAGGAGATGTACTGACTTCCCAAGTTGCAGCAAAATCATTTAAGTCACCATTGGGTTTAACAACATCAGCGATTATAACTACAACATTAGGAGATACTTTAGATGCTAATACAGATCTATTTATTTTAGGAGTTTCTATAAAATTATCAGTTAAAAAAGAAACTGTATCGCTCCATTCACTTGTATAAATACCAGATATAATTTGAGCTTTAGCAAAATAATAAGTATTAGGTTTAAGAGAATTCTTTATATCGTATTCTGATAAATAACCGTCAGCATTTATCCAGACTGGTGTTTTAGGATCATTTTCTGGAAAATCGTCTTGTGTGGATACTGCAAAAATAGTTGTAGTAGAACCAAATATTTCAGATGTATCGATACTAGGAGCAAGTGTTAATTTAAAATTATTTTTAACATCTATTTCATTATAAGCCGGATATGTTATAACAGGTTTTTTAATGAAATGTTCTTCTGTTTGAAAATATAATGTATCACCCCAATTACTTATTCCTGTTATATGCCCAGAATATCTAACCCTTACATAATATTCGGTATTTTCCTCAAGTAAATCAATGGTCCAAGATGGAGGATTTTCTGTACTATTTGATAATTCCTTTAAGATAACACTAAAATCATTTTGTTTAGATAATTGCCAATGTGTATATAAATGTTTTTCTCCACCAGTTGCATTAAAAAGAGTAGCTTTTATAGTAACAGAGCTTTCGACTTTTTTTCCTAATTTAATTATGTTAGGCATGTATTTGTATAGGAATAAAACCTTCACATTTTAAGGTAAAAAGGGTTTCCTATCCTCTCTCACGGGTTAATTGGATTATTCTCAACTTAAAATTTTTTGTTTAATTTAAACCCCTCGTCCTTTTTTAAGAGACGAGGGTGTTTAATAAAACTTAAGGTATTATTGGAGTTGGTGGAGTTATAAATGAAGCTATAGTTCTAAAATATATAGGAGTGCTCCATTCACTATTATTTGTAGCACTACTCTTATATCTAACTCTCACATAATATACTGTATTAGGATTTAAATTTGTAACTGCATATGTTGTTTTATCAAGTATAGTATCATCATGTCTTATTGTAGAACTAGGGTCTCCTATTTCCCAATCAGTGGTATAATGTGTACTACCATCTTTAGATATAAATGGACTACTTTCAAAGAAAATAAAAGGACCTTGATCTATCGCACCATGTGTCGGAGATATGATAGTTGGTGTTTCCACATAAGAAGAAGCTGTAGTAAATCGAATGGTGTTACTCCAGTTACTATAGTTACCATTAGTACTTTTATATCTAACACGTACATGAAATGTTTTATTTTGTACTAAACCAGATGTGTTAGCAGATATTTTATATTTAACTGAATCAATTAGATTAAGTATTAAAGTACCAGTATAATCAGGAGTTTCACTAACTTGCCAGTCAGATGATTCATGATACTGGTAATATGATACTCGGTGTTTCAACATAAGAAGAAGCTGTAGTAAATTGAACGGCATTACTCCAATTACTATAATTACCGTTAATACTTTTATATCTAACACGTGCATAATAAATTGTATTTAATACTAAGTTAGTAACACTAGTTAATGTTTTATATACTTCTGAATCAATTACGTCAAGTACTAAAGTAGCAAAATCTGCATCAGAAGAAACTTGCCAGTCAGATGATTCATGTCCACCATTGTCAATAGATACATATGGTGTACTAGTAAAAGTTATATTAGAGCTTTGATCTACAGCTCCATGTTCCGGAGATATGATAGTTGCTTATATCTAACACGTACATAGTGGACTGTATTTGATACTAAAGTATTAACACCAGCTAATGTTTTATATATATCTGAATCAATTAAATCAAGTACTAAAGTAGCAAAATCTACTGTAGAAGCTACTTGCCAGTCAGATGATTCATGCCCACCATTGTCAATAGATACATATGGTGTACTAGTAAAAGTTATATTAGAGCTTTGATCTACAGCTCCATGTTCCGGAGATATGATAGTTGCATTAGTACTCTTATATCTAACACGTACATAGTGGATTGTATTTTGTACTAGAGCATTAACGCCAGCTACTGTCTTATACTTTTCAGTATCAGTTAGATTAAGTGCTAAAGTAGCAAAATCTACTGTAGAAGCTACTTGCCAGTCAGATGATTCATGTCCACCATTGTCAATAGATACGTATGGTGTACTAGTAAAAGCTACACTAGGACCTTGATCTATTACACCATGCTCTGGAGGTGTAATACTTGGTGTTTCAATATAAGAAGAAGCTGTAGTAAACTGAATAGCATTGCTCCAGTTACTATAGTTATCATTAGTACTTTTATATCTAACACGTGCATAGTAAATTGTATTTTGCACTAAGTTATTAACATTAACTATTGTCTTGTACTTTTCATTATCAATTAGATTAAGTGCTAAAGTAACAAAATCTACTGTAGATGCTATTTGCCAGTCGGATGATTTATGATCACCATTGTCAATAGATACATATGGTGTACTAGTAAAAGCTACACTAGGACCTTGATCTATTACACCATGTACTGGAGATATAATATTTGGTGTTTCTACATAAGAAGAAGCTGTAGTAAATAAATATCCATCTGACCAAGCACTATAAAACCCGTACTGACTTTTATATCTAGTTCTTATATAATAATTAGTATTAGCTAATAAATTAATAGAAATGAATTTAGTTTTAGAGACAGTAGAATCAATTAAATTAGATATAATATTAGTAAAATCCGTAGTAGTAGAAACTTGCCAGTCAGATGATTCATGACTACTATAATCTACAGTAGTATAAGGACTACTTTCAACAGCTAAAATAGGACCTATATTTAAATCACCGTGTTCAGGTTTTAAAATAATAGGTGTCTTAATGTAACTGGAATGCGTGTAAAAATATACAATATCACTCCAATCACTATAATCACCATTTTCTCCTTTATATCTAACTCGTATATAGTATTTACTACTTGGATCTATATTCTTTATAACAAACGATATTAAGTTTGTAGAACTATTAATACTATCATATGCTATAATAGAAAAATTTTCATCTTTAGATACCTGCCAATCAGAACTAGCGTGATTATCTATATCTAATGATTCAAATATTGAACTAGTTATATTAACTATAGGACCTAAATTTTCAGTATTATTAATAGGATTTATTATATACGGTATCTTTATATAAGAATATTTAGTATAAAATTTAATTACTGGTGACCAAGCACTAGTTCCATTTATTTTACTATTATATCTAACTCTAATATAATAACTGGAATTAGGATTTAATCTGTCTACACGATACTGTAATTTATTTTCTGTACTAGCTAATTTTTCAGAAACTTTATTAATAAAATTAGTATCCGTAGCTATCTGCCAATCAGTACTAATATGTTCATCACTAAATGTTAATGATAAAAAATCGCTAGAAGTAAAATCTATACTTGGACCTAAATTAACTTCATTATTAATAGGTTTAGATATAGTTGGTGTTACTAAATAAGTATTCAATGTTCTGATACTTATAATATCACTCCATTCACTATCACCTTTAGTATAACCAAAATACTTAACTCTTATATAATATTGAGTATTAGCTATAAGACTATTAATAGTGTAACTAGTTAAATTTATACCACTTTCTACAGTATCAGATACTATATTAAGAAAATTTAAATCAGTAGCTACTTGCCAAATACTAGCACGGTGAATATCTGTACCACTGATTATACTAAATTCATCTGAAACAAATGTTATATCAGGACCTAAATTATTAGTTCCGGTATAAGGTTGAGTTATACTAGGTTTTTCTATATATTTTTCTCTAGTAGTAAAACTAGTACTACCCCAATCACTCACATGTATATCAGAACCATAAAACCTAGCTCTAACATAATAAGTTGTATCATGATATAGATCAGTAATTACAAAATGAGTTTTATATACAGAACTTCTCTCAACTGAACTAATGATATTTTCAAAATTAGAATCAGTTGCTATTTGCCAATCAGTACTGATATGTATATCTGTTATATATGTAGTTAAATATTGGCTAGTTATAAAACCAACATCAGGTCCTGTATATGGATCAGTATTTATTATATGTATTTCAGGAGTTACTATATTAGGTAGATCTTCTAAAACAGATATTAGAAAATCTATATCATTAATAGTAATAGTAACTGTAGTTATTTCATTTGGAGCAGTAAAATTAATGTATCTAGTGCTATGGACTACAGTACCTGCTGAAACAGATACATTATATACCATATGTTCATTATACCCTATAATTTTATAGGGTATAGTAGAACCTTTGATAACTTTATTTGGACCGTCTAATCTAAATACGCCATTAATAGTTTTAATATATTCTTCTAGTTTTTTAATTCTTTCTAGAAGAGATTCAAGTTCATTTTTTAATGATATATACCTAGATCTATCTGTAGATTTACCACTTGTAAGTAGAGAACGTTCAGCTTCCATTTGAATACTGAGTTCTTTAACTACAGATATAGTTCTAGATAATTCAACTATACTTACATTACTAGAAACACCTAATGAATCTTTAACTAAATTATCTATATCAGTAATAAGAAAACTTAAGTCTCTATCACTCTTTAACGCCGGTAATTTAGTTACAATAGCTATTTGTTTATAGGGTATGCCATTAGCATCTGGATATTTACTTATAAATCTGCTAGGTACATATAACCAAACACCATCGTCATTCTGAAGACTAATTATTTGAATATCATTTTTAACATCTTCTTCAAAATCTTCATCTGATAAACCATAGTAATCATATACTTCTTTTTTAGCGTCCTGATTGTAAGAAATATATTCTGATATAGATCGTATAGCTTTACATGTATATATTTCTTCTGGTGTTATCTTAGTGTCAAAAGGTGGTAATAATTCATAAGTACCTTGTGACCCTAAAACTGGAAGTATACTTTGTTCCATTTTTTTACTACTCCTAATCGTACATAGTATTATAACGATATGCTGTTAAGTAGTTAATATTGTTATAATAAAAACCTACATAATTTCTATTACCTCTTATAACTCTACGGAAACCTGTAGGTAAACTAGTGAATCTATTTAAAGTTTCAGCTAATGATAGTGCTTGTTCAAACTTAATTAACCAATTTCTAGTTAATTCAGTCATACGCATAAAATCTAAACTACTGGTATTAACAGGAATATAATCATTAAAGATTTCAAATAACTCATCTCTATTAATTGTATTTAATGTACCTGGTATAGCAGCTATAGTTATTGCTTTATAATCATAAGGAAATATAACTAATTTATTATAAATAACTGATTCTGAATATATATCTGTAAATTCATTATATATAAAATCACTAATTTCTTTAGTACTAATCATACTACTATATAATGTACTTAATGTACCTAAATTATTTATAGCTATTTTATGCCATAAAGGTAATAATATAAATTCTGTTCTCCTAAAAATATCCGGAAACATTTGTTCCCATAAACCTCTAGCATTTTCATTATCACGTAGTATATATTCTTCTATAGCATCTTTAATATAATCTATATCATTTCCAGCTTCACCATATATAACTATACCCCAATATGTTTTAGTTTTAATAGTTGGATTAAATCTATTATAAAAATCAAACTCAATTATTCTTGTATGTGTATTAGGATATATACCCTTAGTTACCTCTATTCTTTCATTAAATAAAGTGTATGTTTGTTCTTCTAATTTTATTAATACATCAGTATAATAATTATTAAAATCATTTATATTAGGTAAAGCAGGAACTACAAGTATTTCATACTCATCGTAATTATTTAAAAAATCTTCATTATTGATATATATTTTTACTTCTGTGTTTTCCTCACCAGTGATTGTTAAAAAAGAAAACCAGTTAGGATAATAAGCCCCAGCTGTATGTTGTGTAAAATCACCTAAGTTAATAGATAAAACACTGTTACCCATTGATACTTGTAAATAATTAATAAAATTTATCTTATTATAAGGATATATATTATTAATTGGATAAGTTTTTATCAAATCAGTTAATTTAAAAATATCTGCTAATAGTGAATTATCTAATTTAAATTCTTCGTTACTATATGTATCATGGGCTTTAAATACAGTAAGATCTAATTTAGGATATGTATCTATTGCATATTGTTTAGTATCTCTGGCGTATGTATGTCCTTTATCAGACAACTCAAAAAACTTAGATATGACATTAGGATTATTATCAATGAAACTAGAATCATTGATAAAACCTTTAACAACTAAAGCCATGGTAATACCTCTCTATTAAAAATTGGTGAAAAAAAATGAACAGTGCATTTATGTATTTAACTTCTGCTGTCAAGTTTATAGTTTTTAAAGATAGCGATACTTTAGATCCAGGAAATCTAAAATTTGACTCATTAAAATTTTCTATTTTTATATTTATTTTATTAGCTACATGGTTTAATATATATGCTATTAAATATATATCTAAACAAGCTACCGAATTATCTAAACTAAATGAAGAAAAAATACTATATGTTAAAGCAATTAAGTGTGTTAATAAAAAAACAGATGAAGTAGCTAAACGTGTTTCTTTACTATTATTATCAGATAGTGAATTATTAATAGAAATACAAAAATGTACAGAAGATTTAAATGAAATAAAATAATTATTGAACTACCTTGTCCTTTAGGGCGAGGTAGTTCAAACTTATGTTAAAATTAAAAAAAACTAATCTTATACATATACTCTGGACTATTCTATGTTTCTATTTTCCCATTTTGAGGGTATTATGTCATTATCATGTGTTTTATATACCGATGGTTCTGCTCGTCCTAATCCTGGTAACATAGGTTGGGGTGTTCATGGTTATACTTACCAAAACATTACTGATAAACCAATTATTGTACAAAAACATACAATAACTGATCACGGGTATCTTTATCCTGAACATATAAAAGAACACATGAAATCAATAACTCCTGAAGAGTATATTGATATAGTAGGTTCCTTAGATACAAACTGTGGTACAAATAATCAAGCTGAAATATCTGCTATACAAACAGCATTAAATCATATAATAGAAACAGAGGTAACTAAATTACTATTATTATCAGATAGTGAATATAGTATTAATATGATAAAAGATTATATGAAAACTAAGAGACGTTCAAATTATGCTGCTAATTCAGAACTATGGGGCACTGTATATGATGCAGTGGATGCTTGTCTAGCTAAAAACATAACCATGGTTTTTAAATGGATTAAAGGACATAGTGCTAATGTAGGTAATGATATCTCTGATTACTTATCAGTTATAGGTACTAATCATAGTATAGATGAAAAACAAATACTAAATAAAACTATTTCACCGGCTAAAAAATATTGGGATGGTGAAGTAGTTGATAATCCCTTTTTATCATTTAACAGATGTTACTTCAATAGCCAAAGTAGATTTAATATTATAGGTCAATATTTTATAGCTGATCCAGGTCCTAATGATTTATCTCTAGGTAAAAGAACTTCTGAAACAGGATTAGCTGTTATTAAACTACATCAACCTGATCCTATTTTAGAACAAATAAAAGATAAACAATTTAGCGTTAATAATGAAATGAATAATATAATCATGATTAATTTAGATAAAGTGTATACTCCACAAGTATATAAGTATTTAAATACATATGGTAAATATTGTTTACTAAAGAATAAACGATTTAATAGTTTAGATTTTATTGATAATAAACCAATAACAGTTGAAATTAATCCAATAGGACTATCTTTAAAAGCCATCGAAGCTTTTAATGTATTAGAAGGTCTATTAGAAAAATATCATTGTGATTGTAATAGTGTAACAACTATAGATATTACTGACAGATTTTATGAGTTAGAAACTATTAAGAAAAAAGAACAATTGGTACTTAAAAAAGAACTATCTAACGGTATTAAAAATATAGACATATTTACTGACATAGATGGTAAAAATACTAAAATACCATTAGTGTTAAGTATAGATTTACCTAATCGTAATAAACTTAAAAAATTAGAGACTAGTTCCCCAAAAATAAAGTTAATTCTATGGTCTAAAAATAATTTTAGCTTTAGATACTGTTGTATGATTGAAAGTGATCTAGGCATAGGTATTTGGAGTAATTATTACGCAGATAGAATTTTTCAACTTTAATTTTATAACCAAGGGGTGTAATATGTCTACTTCAGCATTAAATTGCGGTAGAACAATAATGCAACGTTTTATCGATAAATCTATAAATGAAAATTTTCCTAAGTCATATAAAAGGTCTATATTTATTTCTACACTCATATATCTATTTAATAATAATAATCATATTAGCGATCATACATTTAAAAAAATAATAAAGTTATTTGAAATGGGATTGCGAAATGAAAAAAATTTAAAATATTGTTATTACTTTAAAAATTATGCATGGAATAATTTAATTAAAGATAGTAAAACTGTTTATAAAAATAAAGAATATGATACAATATATCTAATACAATTATATAAGAATGAAACTATTGTATTTGATATAAAAGATTTAGATAATATTGTAGATAATATATTTGAAAAAATACCTGAATATCTTAGGTATGGTTCAGATAAACTGTTAAAATTTGACATCCGTAATATTATACAATTTGTTAAATATGACCAAGCTTTTTAAATCTTCTAATAAAAGTTAGGAGTGTACATCCAACACAGGCTATATATAGCCTGTGTTGGATGTAGTTTTTTTTTGTTTACCTTTAAATTTCTGATGTTACAGTTACTACACAATTACGCGCCATAACTATAGTAAGTTCTATGTAATATCTACATATAGAATAAGCTTCACATAAGTTTGCTAGTTCTTTAGTATAGATAGCTAATTCTTTAATTAAAGATGTATTATAATTAGAATCAACATCAGTTATAATAACATTAAGCATCTCAGTTGTTTTAGAAATACCTGCACTTACTAACATAATATCTTTGAATTTAATAATATTAGCTAGATCATGTGATTTATCACTTAAAGACAATAGTTCCTTATAGCTATTAATTAATTTACCTAACTGAAGCATGCCGTGATTACTACCGCTGTAGTTAAAATAACTATGTTGGGTATCTTTAGCTTTTTTAACTTCTGTAGAAATAATCTTGTATTTACGGGGTAGATCAGTATGTGACTTTTTAGCACTATCGTTAGATATGATATTAGCTAAAGTAGCGTTATACTTTTCTACTTCTGAGAGAGTTGAATTTTGAAGTTTAGATGATACGCCTTGAAGTAAAGTCATGTAAGACGACAGCTGTCCTTTAAAGCCATTAGGAACGCCTATAAGGGCCTTAGACTTGGTATCTAGTAGTACGGGTATACGATTCTGTTCAGGGTACTTCTTGAGCTGTTGTAGGCCCTCTGAGATACGTTTAATCTCATTCTGAAGAACAGTATCATTCTCAGCTGTACCTTCTACAGTAAAAGATTTAAATAAATTAGATAAACTAGCAAAAATAGATTTAATCTTACCTATGGCATCATCTACCAAACCTTCTTCAGAAATAGAATCTATATAGATATTTATTTCTTCTAAAGAAAGATTATCTTTAAATATATTTTGTTCTAATGCCATATGGTCAAACAGTCTAACTGACATAAAATCTCCTGGTTACTTTTGCTATACATAGGATGCAGTGTATGATATGCATCCTGTGTACTACATTGACTACATACGGTTATTTAAAGATATAAGCTGCACCTGCATTACCAGTACCACCAGGATCAGCAGCTTGTGCACCTATAACTACTTTAGTACCATCTGCATTGATACTTACAGAGGTTCCAAAATAATCACCAGCTGCTTTATCACTAGCTACTAGTTTAGCTTCTTGTGACCATGTACTGCCATTGTACTTAAAGATATACGCAGCACCTGCACCACTAATAGCATCAGGATCAGCAAGATATGCACCTATAACTACTTTAGTACCATCTGCATTGATACTTACAGAGATTCCAAAAATATCACTAGCTACTTTATCACTAGCTACTAATTTAGCTTCTTCACTAGATATAGCATAGCTAGTCTTAGTAGTGAAGGTGTTAGTATTACTCCAATTGCTGTAACCCATGTTCATTCCTTTGTGTTTAAAATATACACAGGATGCAGTGTATGATATACATCCTGTGTACTACATTGATTACATACGGTTATTTATAAATTTTAACATATCCTATTTGATTACCAGCAGCCCATGCCCCTACAGCTACAGTATCACCTGCATCATTAATAGACACTGACATACCAAAATAATCCCATGCAACTTCACCCGTTATTTTAGAACCCTGTAGAGTCCATGTACCAGATATATTTTTATATATCTTAACATATCCTGTACCAGTATTAGCAACGTGTGCACCTATAATTACAGTATCACCAGTACTATTAAGGGATACTGAAATACCAAAACGATCATTAACAGCTTCACCTGATAGTCTAGTACCCTGTAGAGTCCATGTTCCAGATATATTTTTATATATTTCAACATATCCTGAATTTACTGAGAAATTATCTGCTCCTACAGCTATGATATCACCTGCGTCATTAATAGACACTGATTTACCAAATGAACTATTACTATCACCTAATATTTTAGAACCCTGTAGAGTCCATGTACCAGATATATTTTTATATATCTTAACATATCCTGTACCAGTATTAGCATTATTTGCACCTATAACTACAACATCACCTATATTATTAATAGATACAGACCGTCCAAAGTTATCACTAGCTGCTTCACCCAATATTTTAGCACCCTGTAGAGTCCATATGCCTGATATATTTTTATATATCTTAACATATCCTGTACCATTTGATGAATTTGCTGATGCTGTAGCTAAAATATCACCTGCACTATTAATAGATACTGCATTACCAAAATAATCATTAGCAGCTTCGCCGTCTATTCTAGTTCCTTGTAGAGTCCATGTGCCAGATATAAGTTTATATACTTTAACATATCCAGTTTGGACATTGCTATTAATAGTCGCAAATGATGCTCCTATAGCTACAATATCACCTATACTATTTAAAGATATTGCAATACCAAAAGCATCATTAATAGTTTCACCTTCTAATTTAGCACCCTGTAAAGTCCATGTACTAGATATAAGTTTGTAGACTTTAACATATCCTTTTCTACTACTATTACTACTATCTGCTCCTATAGCTACAGTATCACCTGAACTATTAATAGATACTGAATAACCTAAATTATCACCAGTAGTTTCACCTACCCATTTAACATGTTCTGTTCCTATGCCGTAACTAGTCTTAGTAGTGAAGGTATTCGTATTACTCCAATTGCTATAACCCATGTTCATTCCTTTGTGTTTAACACGTACGTAATAAGTAGTTCCCAATATCAACCCTGTGACATTCCAACTAGTTTTATGTGTAGTACTGTTAATTACACTGCTAACTATGTTACTGAAGCTGGTATCTGTAGCTATCTGCCAGTCACTGCC
>JFJP01037753.1_pt1 | contig 24821 bp, 26 predicted proteins | sample 431651 | NCBI WGS metagenome assembly JFJP01 (sample SAMN02602958, study PRJNA72255) | Microbial mat metagenome, whole genome shotgun sequencing project. | biome: fresh water; feature: sink hole; material: water; isolation source: purple microbial (photo- and chemosynthetic) mats found in...
GTGCCAAAGCTGCGCGGGGCGATCTGTTGATCGTCATGGACGCGGATCTCAGTCACCCGCCTGAGGCCATTCCAGACCTCCTGCAACCGCTTGTGCAAGGCACTCATGACATGGTCATAGGCAGTCGGTATATTCCCGGAGGCGCCACTCCCGAATGGCCTTTTGTACGCCGAATCGCTTCACGCCTCGCCACCCTTCCCGCCCGCTTGTTCACTGAGGTCCATGACCCGCTTGCAGGTTTTTTTGCGGTGCGCAGAGAGGTTTTTCAGTCAATTAACGGTAAAGTCGCAGGTTTTAAAATTGGTCTTGAGATCCTTGCTTCGGCGGGTGACTGGTTGCGTGTCACAGAGATTCCAATAACCTTTGCTGACCGAACAAAGGGCCGCTCAAAAATGAATGCCCGGGTCATACTCGATTACCTCAGGCACATTGCGATTCTCGGCGGTTTGCCTCTTGATCTTGTCGGAAAGAAAGAATTGGCCCTGCTTGCAGGGACTGTTGTCTCTCTTGATCTTCTGGTGTTTCATCTTCTGCGAACCTTGGGATTCCAACTGGATGTTGTGCATATCATCAGTTTTCTTCTGGCCTGTAATCTCGGCTATCTCATTACTGCTGCTACCACACAGACACCTCTCTCGTACTTCCGGCCCTCAATTCTCCTGCGCTATCAGTTCATCCTCCTGCTGATCCTTTTTCTCCGTGGGGGACTTATGTCCGCCATGTCGGCATGGTTTCCCGATAATGCCTCATTCCTCTCGCTGATCGCGGCATTTTACAGTCTCCTTGCCTCGGCTGCAGGTTATCTCGTTGTCTCAGGAAAAATTAATGGAACGGCAAGACTGCCAAACTGGCATCTCACAGCGCTGATCATCATTTTCTATACCGTGCTTCTCAGGATCCTTTATCTCGGGAGTTATGAACTCATCCAGGAAGAGGCCTACTATTGGAACTACAGCCAACACATGGCGATGGGGTATCTCGATCATCCTCCCGTGGTCGCCCTGCTGATCTGGTTCGGCACCCATCTCTTTGGCCATGCAGAGTTGGGGGTCCGTTTCGGTGCCTTTATCTGCTGGTTCATCACCGCCTGGTTCAGCTACAACCTCACACGCTCGGTCCTGGGGGAAAAGGCCGCGCTCAATGCCCTGGTGCTTATTGCCACCCTCCCTCTTTTTTTCGGTACTGCCCTGGTCATCACCCCTGACGCCCCCCTGATCGCCTGCTGGGCAGGGGCCTTGTTTTTTCTCCATCGCGCACTCATTGATGAGTACCCGCAATCGTGGTTAGGCGTCGGGATCTGTCTTGGTATTGGCATGGCCTCCAAATACACCATAGCCCTTTTAGGCCCGGCGATAATTCTATTCATGTTGATCGACCTGCGGTCACGCCGCTGGTTTTTCAAACCCCAGCCATATCTGGCGGCAATCACCGCATTACTAATTTTTTCCCCTGTTATATTATGGAATTACCAGCATGAATGGGCCTCCTTCTTGTTCCAGAGTCAGCACCGGCTGGCGGATGTCTTCCAGTTCTCAACGCCTGAACTGCTTGGCGCAATACTGTTGCTACTGACACCGACCGGACTGTATGCCGTCTGGACCTCCAGCCGATTGCATCGCAGCCAAACAGCAGGTCACTCTCGGGTGGAGGAATACAGCCAACGACATCGGCTTTTCGCCCTCTGTATGGCCCTTGTTCCTCTCTCTGTGTTCATTTTCGTGAGTTTTTCCAGGGAGGTGAAGCTGAGTTGGGCAGGTCCTCTGTGGTTGGCTTTTATCCCGCTCATGGCTGCATCGCTGCCATTCAGGGAAGCACCTGTCAAACTCCAGCTGTTTGGCCAGCGACTCTGGACTGGGACGATTCTCGCCTTGGTCTTGAGTTATGGCGTCATTCTCCATTATTTTTCCCTTGGCCTCCCTGGTATTCCCTACGATAGCAATGCCTTTCTCTTTGGGGGTGAAGACCTTGCCCTGCAGGTTGAACAGACCGTAAAAAATGTAGCGGAAGAACGAGGATCACGCCCTCTCGTTGTCGGGATGGATAAATATCGGCTGGCAAGCGGCATGGCGTTTTACCGCAATAAGGCCGAGCATGCAGAAAACACCCAGCACGCCAAATCGGTCCAGGAGACCACAGGGCGGCAGATCTTCGGCATGGACGCGCTGATGTACAACTATTGGTTAACTCCTGCAGACGCAATCGGCAGAGATATTCTGGCAATCTCCGAAAGAAAAGAATACCTCGCTGATCACCTCTTCAGCGGTAGCGTGCAACACCTTGGAAAAATCAAGAGCTACTCCGTAAAAAAACACGGCAAAGAAGTCGGATCGTATTTCTATCGGCTGATAACACGGCATGCTGCGGATCATCCGGCTATTCCCATTCCAGTTATTTCCAACAAAACAAAAATTCCACATTCAGTCATAGACTCCATTTAGATGTCATGAATATTCTCATAATTGATGATGAACCGTATCTGCTTGAAAAGCTGGTTTCTGTTCTGACCAGCGAGCATTATACCGTAGAAACAGCCGATGACGGAAAAGCAGGCCTAGAGAAAATCTGGAACGACACGTATGACCTGATACTCCTCGATATCATGCTGCCAGGAATGAACGGCCTTGAGATACTTTCGGAAATCCGGGCTGCCGGTATCATCACCCCTGTTTTGATGCTGACGGCGAAAGGCGATTTAGAAGACAAAGTAGCTGGGCTGAACCTTGGGGCCGATGATTATCTGGCCAAGCCTTTTTCCCTGGCAGAACTCCTGGCGAGGGTTCGGGCTCTGATCAGGCGAGGCAATACCGGTAGCCCAGTGATTGAGGCAGGTTCAATCCGCCTTAATACGGTGAGTCGGGAGGTGACCAAAGGTGGAGAAAATCTGACACTTACCACCAAGGAATTTGCTCTGCTGGAGTTCCTCCTGCACAATCGAGGCCGGGCAATCTCACGATTCACTTTGGCCGAACATGTCTGGGGAGATAATTTTGACCCCTTCAGTATGTCCAATTTCATAGATGTTCATATGAGCAACCTGCGTAAAAAGCTCAAATCCTCGGATCAAGGGCAAATTATCAAGACAGTCAGGGGGTTTGGTTATCTGATTGAAAGAGAAACGAGATGAAAGTCAGAACCAGATTTACTCTCTGGATATCCCTCGCAGCCCTCTCTACGGCCGCGTTGTGTTCTTTTTTTGTCTATCATGAGTTAGTCGAAGAACCGTACAAACTGGTAGATCGAGAACTTGCTGAAGTTGCCGAGACAGTTTTTAGCAACTTGGTGCTCTCCCCATCGGACAACTCTGCATACCGTCTCCGCCATGATGACCAGCATTTGCTAAGGTATTGGTTGAAAATCCTCGATAGCACGGGGAAAATCATCTTGGCTTCACCTCTTGCCGGAATAATCGATATCCCTTTACCAGAAGACAATAAAGCGTTTTTTCTCACCAGGAACATTGCCTCTTCCTCTCTCTGGATTGACCCGGACGACATGGATGAATTGGATGAAATAACCGACGACAGCGTCAGATTCAGGGCCCGAATGCTGACCAAGAGCAATGGTTCCGAAAGCTTCACTCTCCTGATTGCCAAGCCTCTGCTCTTTTTGGATCTGGAACTGCGTGAACTGCTTACCAGGCTCACCACCGGCATTGTTGTGGCGATTATCTTCATCTTTCTGGTCAGTTATTACCTGGCTGGCAGGATTCTTCGGCCACTGACAACCATCAACCAGGAAATCAAGGAAATACGCGAAAATTCGTTGGATCGAAGAATTCCTCTCGGTACCAGCAAGGATGAACTCTATGTGCTGAGCCACTCCCTCAATACAATGTTTGACCGCTTGCAGCATTCCTTTCTCAGGCAGAAGGAGTTTATCGGCAACGCCGCCCACGAGTTGAAAAGCCCGCTGACCATTCTGATGCTGGGACAGGAAGAAATGCTGGCCAACAGGCCGCCCGAATCCATGTATATCGAACTGGAAAAGCAGCTCAACACCATGCGTCGCCTAAGTAAATTGGTTCGCAATCTGCTCGACATATCGCGGCTTGAACAGGAGGAGACCTGCAGTCGCGAACCAGTGAAGATACATGCGCTGATATCGCAGGTCGTTGAAGACTACAAAGAGATTTTGCAGGCGCGAAATATCGTTATCGAGACGCACATCGAAGAATGCGTTGTCCTGGGCGATTCGGAAAAACTTCTCCGGCTCATCATCAATCTTATAGACAATGCCGTCAAATACACAGATGCGACAAGCGGCATAATCAAAATCACAGCCCGAAAGAGCCAGGAGAAAACAACCCTGAAATTCGCCAACACCGGTGCTGAGATATCCGCTGCCGATCTGCCGCACCTGTTCGACCAGTTTTTCCGGGTTGAGAAATCCCGTTCCCAGGCCTATGGCGGATCGGGACTGGGACTGACAATTGCCCAAAGAATCGTTGAACTGCACGGTGGAACCATTGGGGTGGAAAGTCGGGACGGGTGGATAACCTTCTCCGTCACCTTGCCGTCAGTGACCGTGGCTTAAAATCTATCAGCTCTGATCATTATGGAAAGTGAGCAATGGAAAAATCTCTTCTGTAAAAGAACCTCAGGATCATCCAATAAACAGGATCAATACAATAATGCCTATACCATCGATTCCGACCCGGGGCCGTACCCTCGATTACGCCGCTTCGGTCTATGACCTCCTTGAACCGATCTGTCTCCTGGCAAAACAGGCAGAATATGACCTCACCATACTCGACACCCTCGACCCCCAGCCGACTGACACCGTCCTTGATCTAGGCTGCGGTACCGGCGTCCTGTGCCAGATGATCGCCCAACGTCTGCAGCCAGATCTCGGCGGAAGCGTCACAGGCATTGATGCCGCAGGTAAGATGATCGAAATCGCTCGAAAAAAACGGGGGAGTGGGCACTGTCTCTTTGCCGCCATGGCCGCCGAGAATCTGCAGTTTGCCGATGAGACCTTTGATGGTGTGGTCTCAAGTCTGTTCTTTCACCATGTCCAGCTGGATCTCAAGAAAAGGAGTCTGGCTGAGGCCTTCCGCGTCATGAAACCGGGTGGAAAGCTGATCATCGCGGATATGCATACCCCGACAACATTCATGGGGGCGCTGGTTTCGCATGTTTCCCGCTGGTTTTTCCTGCAGCCGCAGATCGGTGAGAACATTCGGGGCGTTCTGCCCGACCTGATGACCGAAGCCGGATTTCAGCCACCTCAATCTGTTGCCCATTACTTTGGCTACATAACAGTTTTTGCAACAACGAAATGAAAAGCATATCTCAAACAACCGCTCTCTCTCATCTCGATCCCCTGGTCTTGTTGGAGGCTGAACTCGGCGTTGGACTTCAGCGCTACTGGCAGAGTGCCGGAAAAATCCTGTGCGACAGCCCGGTTCAGCTCATCGAGCCGGATAGGGCAACATTGTCGCTGCAGCGTAATTTCTTCTCTGCCCTGTTTATGTATTCCTATTACAGGGTCGGCATCGCTAAAGACCGGCGAATTCTCTATGCTGCGGTCAATCAGTGCCTGCGGGGGATGGTCACAGGGTGTGACAACATCCTCGACGATGAGTATAAAAAAACCCTGGAGACTGATCTGCCCCAGCAGGCTCGGCGCTTTCGCTCGGTCCTCGATATCATGGTTTCGGACCGCATTCTCACCGAGATCCTGCTTGCATACTGCCTTGCCAATGACCAGCCTTTGGACAAAATCGTGCAGGCGAGCAGGGCATCGCTGCATGCCCTGCTGCAGAGCGGGGCGCAGGAGGCATCGGAGGAGGGCGGGGTCTCAGAACGGCTCCGGTCAGATGATATTCTCACAAAGATCCATCACTATAAAACGGGAGTGCTGTTCCAGTGTACCTGGGCTATTCCGGCGGTTTTTGAAGATGCTCTCAGTCCGACAGCCCTGGCAGTCCAGGAGGCGCTCTACAGTATTGGCATGGGGTGTCAGATCCTCGATGATATGGTGGATATCATGTCAGACCTGCGAGAAAATCGTCATAACTACGTCCTCTCGGTCGTCTTCCATGAGGAACCTCCCGATGTATGGCAGCGACTTGAATCCCAGGTGGAGCTATCCGCTCCAGCTGATGGATTTTATGCTGATTATCCCGAACTCCATGCCAGGGTGAAGGCCAAAGCCCTGCAGTTTCTCGAAGGCGGTCTGCAGGAGCTCTTCTTCTCGCACCATGATTTTCTTGTACAGCCTGCTGTTGCCTTTATCGCCGGCCGTATCGGCGTCCAACTTGGCCAGGATTGAACAGCCTACATGCGCCTTCGGTATATACTCAAGCTTTCCTTCCTGCATCTTGTGCGATCGTGGCGGTCAACGATCGTTCTTTCGGTCATGGTGATTTCGGCGGTGGCATCGCTCATCTTTCTGGCTTCACTGGCCATTGGCACCAACGATGCGATGATTCGCAATTCCATTGGTCTGTTCTCCGGCCATATATCCGGAAGCGATATTCCACCTCGTATCGATACAGAAATTCTGGCAGTGCAGGGTGTAGAACATGTTCTGGTTCGCCGGCAGCAGCGATTTCTGCTGTGGACAGACGGGATCTTTGAACCAGTCCTGCTTATGGCGGTCAATCCTCTGCAGGAACAGCAGAGCACTGCTCTGTGGAAAAAGACTGTTGCCGGGCGATATCTCCAGCCAGGCGAAGATGGCATCTATCTCAATCAGGAAACGGCTGCCAGACTTCATCTGTCGGTCGGCGGGTGGGTGCATCTCGGCACCTTCCCGGGAGATATTCTGAAGACGCTGACGGTTGTCGGCATCTACAGAACAGGCATCTCGCAGCTCGATCAAGGTCTGGCATTCTGCCCAAATGAGGCATTTCCTTCTGCCGAAGGCCTCATTACAACCGCCTCTTTTCTCCAGGAGGGGAGTTCAACCGATGAAATCGAGCAGCACTACAAAAGACTCATACCATCCGGGAAATTCCGAGCCTGGACGGAATTCATGCCGGATCTCAAGCAGTTGATCGATTTGAACTTCGTCTGCATGGCGATTGTCATGATCCTCGTCTTCGCTCTTGTTTCTGTGGGCATTTCCTGCGCTTTTCTCATTTTCACCCTGAAAAACCTTCGGGAACACGGGATCATGAAAACCATGGGCATCATGCCGGTCGATTCAACCCTCTTTCTTATCTGTCAGATAGGAATGCTCACTCTGTGCGCTGCAACTGTCGGCATGGTCGCAGGCGTCTTTGCCGTTATCCTCTTTGCCAAGGTTGGAATCGATCTTACGAGCCTTACCTCGCATAACCAGTATTTTGTCGTATCGGGGGTCATCTATCCACGTCTCACCGCGGTCTCTCTTTTGCCCCCACCCGTTCTTGCCATCATTTTTGGGCTGGCGGCAGCTCTCTGGCCCTCCCTGTATATCAACCGAAAAAGCCCGGCCGATATCCTGAGGACGGTGTAGATCATGATCGAGATTCTGAATGTGTCAAAAAACTATACATCGGGCCGTGGCCACATCACGGCGCTTGCCGATATATCGTTGAGCTTTGAGAAGGGGCAGAGTTCTGTCCTTGCCGGGAAATCGGGTTCGGGAAAAACCACCCTGCTGAACTGCATAGGGGCCTTGGAAAAACCTGACAACGGCAAGATCCTCTGCAATGGTCGCGATATCTGTACGTTCAACCAGAAGCAGCGTGCCTTGTTTCAGCGCCGGGAAATCGGCTTTGTCTTTCAGGCCGCCAACCTGCTGCCCTGGTTGACGGTAGCCGAAAATCTGCAGTTTCCTTTGGAAATGAACGGCATCCGCGGCAAGGAACAGACACGAAGAATTTCCGGCCTCCTAGCCACGTTTGGCCTGGCGGGATATGATACGGCCATGCCGGGCGAACTTTCCGGCGGAGAGGCCCAGAGAGTCGCTTTTGCCCGGGCCATTGCCCATAAACCTGCCCTGTTGCTGGCCGACGAACCCACTGCCAGTCTGGATTCGGCTACCGGATATCAGCTCATCCAACTGATGCTGTCCCTCTGCGCCGATCAGCGCACCACCTTGATTATCGCCACGCATGATATTGAACTTATTGAAATGACAGACCGAAAGATTTACCTCAAAGATGGGCATCTGGAGACCAAGATATGAACATCAAAAAAACGCTCACCACGGCACTACTCCTTCTTCTGCTGGCATCCTCCGGTTGCGCCTATCGCCACTATCTTGGCATGCATGGGCCATCGATCACCAACTCTCCGGATATCCACCTTGACGCGAAGAATGACGAGCAGTGTCTCCAATGCCACAATCCGGCAACGCCGACTGACGCCCCGCCAACAAATCACCCTCGTTTTAAAGGATGTCTCAAGTGCCATGGCGGTGCAGTCGAGTGATATATTATTTCATTGAATTTTGAAATATCTCAAGTTTGTGCTACAATGTGAGATATTATTGATTTAGATACTGCATATTTTAGTGTGATTTGAAAAAATTACAGCGAGGCGAGCAGTCTTTACTGCTCATTTTTTCACTCACCCAACTCAGGAGGATAAACATGTTGAAACGTACTGCATTAAGTTTGATGATGATTGGAATGACTATTCCAGCTTTTGCGCAAGATCGCACATGGCGCAATGATGTCAAACCGATTGTTGAAGCAAAATGTATCGAATGCCATGGGGCGCAGGCTCTGGAATACAATGAATGGGAGTTGCTGGGCGATGCAAAGGAAAAGGTAGCTCCACGAATGGACACTTATCCGCATTTCATGAGCTATGTCGTTTGGCCGGCAACGGGTGCAATGATGAGACGATTGGATGATGGAAAGACCAGCGGTAAACCTGGAAACATGTATCAATATCTCGGAGATAATGATACAGATCGGGCCAAAAATTTTCAGACTATAAAGGGATGGCTCGGAGAAGGGGCGTGGAATCTCAATCGCTGGCAGGAACGCAAGGGTGTTCCTGGCATCACCAAAGAACAACTGGATAAGATCCAAGCTAAGTACTGATATACCGGAATGTTAGGTTCAAAGGGGGCGATAGGTCATCTTGCTCCCTTGGCCTGACGATCATTTTTACTCCTCGCCTTATTTCAATCGTATAGGGCATTCTCACTTACAGGTGTACTCTTTCTTGTCATAATCTTTCTTTTCCATCTGATTTTGCTAGTCTGCCGTGGTACTGGCACTTGGGGGGGATCGGATGCGCCTGGGTAAAACTTCTCGATATCCATAAGCAGCACACGATCAGTTCTGGATGAGTTGCCAAATCCTCCTGAAGATCCTCTCCCTCAACATTGTCTTCTTCATCAAAGCTTCATCATTCATGGAGTATATCATCTCAGGAACTGGACCGGACAAGGTAAAGTTTGATAGAAATTCCAGTGAAAAATTGTATGAAAAACCTGGACACCACAACAGAGAGTTGACACATGAACGAGAATAATCAGATACATGTTTGGGACCTTTTTGTACGGGTCTTCCACTGGTCGTTGGTGGTGTTTTTGATTTTCGTGCATATTATGGGAGTTGCTGTCTCAAGTATGCGCCATAGTGAAAACCTTGTGAGAGCAATGTTTACAGGAAAAAAGAGCCTGAAAGTCTCCTGAGCAGTACTCCTTGTCATCCACGCAGGCATTCTGAATACGACCTGCGATTTTGGTATCATGGTAATTATGGATCGAGGTCTGGTTTTGATTTGAAAAAGACTGTTGGGCACAATACGAATTATAAAAATATCAAATTATGGAGATGTGTGTGAACAACCAGGTTGAAGATCTAAAAAACAAAATCAGATCGAATGATTCGCTTAAAAGGTATCTTAAAATATTTCTCGGCGTTGGATGCCTTGGCTTGCTGCTGATCGGGGGGTTGATAATTTGGGCAGGGGTGGCAACTGTTCAGCATGTCGCTGACCTCAGCACTGATCCCAAAGTGCAGGAGCAGGTCCAGAAACTCAAGACCGACATCCCGAACATGCCAGCTCTGGTTAAGGTTGGCTGCTGGGAGAAGGTGCAAAGCCTTATGAATGTCCAGGTATGGCTCGAAACGCCTGTCGCTGAAAACATTCAGGACCTGAAGGACGCCTGTTTAAACTCAGGGGAAAAACCAGCTCAATGAGAGAAACTTGAGCGCAATCTTTGGCGGGAACGCAAGGGTTTTCCTGGTGTTACCAAAGAACATTTTTTTAGACGGGACAGGCCGGGCCGAGGGGTGCCCCTCCCTCCATCAGATTCTCTTCCAAAATGGACAGAAGGAGTTCCCTTGCCGAGAGAACTCCTTCTGTGATCAGCTTCTGTTTTTTCCAAGGCATATCGCTGGTTCATGGCAGATATGCGTTACGAATCATCAATACATACTTTCTTTTCTGGGTATTCATTTTCTTTTGGCCAGGGTGCACCCCTGCGAAGATCAATGATGCCTGTGGAATTCCATATTCGGGAAGCTTTGCGGCACACCCTCGTACGGAGTCATCCTTGTGCTTCTCTGGGCCTGGGCTTCTCTCATTGTTTTCAATACCTCTATACTGCTTTTCAAGCCTTTGGAATATCGAGCAATGCTGATCGACATACCAGCGATTTGGGCCAGGGCGTTAACAAAATTGACATCCACGAGAGTAAATTCCCACGGTTCCGCCGTATAGACACGGATAGCCCCAAGTATCTTGTTGTGTATCTGGACCGGCACCGAAAGTATTGAAGCTATACCTTCCTTTCGGGCTGCCTCCGGGTATTGCAGTCGTGGATCATCCATGACATCGTAAATTGCAACCGGGCCGTCTTTCAAAGTCTGGGCGATGGAGCGCAATGCACTTATCGGCCCTTTGTTTAAATATTCTTCGCTTAAGCCATAGGAGGCTGCAACCTCCAGTTCATTGGTTTTGTGATTGAGCAGGAAGAGCGCGCATCCTTTGACATCCAAGGCAGTCTTGATGCCTTCAACCGTCATCAGGGCGACTTCTTCGGGCTCTTTTGAATGAGATATTGCATTGGTGATCGTGATGAATGTCTCGTAGTTGATGAGTTGCTCTTTCATAATTTTCCCCTTTTCAATGAAGTAAAAAATTGAAAAAATTAACCCAGCCTTTCCCGCACCAGTCCCAACTGTCCGGAGAAGTATGTGCAGCCAATCCGGCGCAGATTCATGAACGATTTGCCAGCCTCCAGGCAAATAGCAGAGACTTTTAAAAGATGTGATATCTATTATGTAGCAAGTATCGTTCCCGTTTGGCAGGGCTCGAAGGAATCTTGAATAATTCGTTTCTCAGTGTTCCTCATCAATACAGATGGTCTTCCGAGCTATAGCGGTGGCAGTCTGGATAACCAGGACAATAATCAGAATAGTGAGAGCTGCGAGCAACCCTGCACCGCCCCAGAAAAAAAGCGCTTTGCCGCTTTCCTTTGCCATCAGGAGTGTTGCAATTGTCAGCGCGGCGATAGGAAAGGAATATGCCCACCAGGAGAGGAAAAAACGTATTCTGATAAAATATTTGGCCTGGACGGTGACCAGCAGAAAAAAGAACAGGCCGATGTAATAGAGGATAAAGCCGAATTCCGACAGCGTTCCCGTGAGGTTATACCAGGAGATGCAGGCCACGCTCGGCGGGGCTATAAAAATGAAGAGGGTGGGAATGAACCGTTCCGGCAGACTCTGATGAAAGATCAGACGATTGAAAATGATGGAAGTAAGTACCGGCCAGAAAAAAAGACCTATGCTGAAGAAAAACCATGAGATTTCCAGCGGAGCGTGGTGGACACCGGCAACCGGCACGAGGATATTACCGACCACCGGGATGAACCATGCCGGGTTGAGATGTTTGATCTCATATTTACTCTGGTGAACCCAGGAAGAAAGCACGAACAGAGTGAATATGAAATGCAGGCTGGTGCCGATAAGCCATAACCAGAATGAGATCCTGGCATAGTCTTGGAGAAGGGCTATGGAGATCAGAATCAGGCTTATCGAAAAAGTGGGGAGAAAAGCAATCTTTACGGGATGGTTGATCTCGCTCTGGACAATTTCCGGATAGCGCACGATTTTCAAGCCATACACTGCGGTAATGGCAACGAACAGCGCCACGGTGAGGCTGAGGAGAAACGGGCTGACGATAAAGGGAAGTTGCAGGATGTGCTCGGCTCTCATCCAGGCGATGGTAAAACCAGACAGCCCCATAATCATTGCAAACCAGGATATGGGAAAATTTTTCAGCCGGGAGGATTCTGGTGAATTCGACATGATAGCCTCTTTTTTAATGATTACTGGAGTGAAAATGCCTGTGCGGAGGGGCTTATTGCTCATGGAAATGCGCCCACGCTGCAATTTTTAATGGAGAGGTTTCCCTCTGCTGCTATTTTGTGTATTTGAATGATAACTCTTCGGGCTGTAAAAAGGAAGTCTATCTGTGTAAGAATTTCCTAAAATAGTGTAAAAGAATGATGGCGATAAAATTGAAATTTCTCTTTACAGGTTTATGGTAATTTTTGTTGGCAGGGTTTGACCGCTCACGGTACTGTTTGGAGTGAATGGGCAAATGCTCATAACGCGACGATGTCGCATAACCAAAGACCAGGAGGCGATTATGGCAGAAGAAGCAGAAGCTGGATGTGCCCGTCCGACAGGAGGACCGGTAGGAGAGGAAACGGCTGAGATTACAGAATCAAAACACATGGTCAAGGAGGAACGTCAGATGATAATGGTCGGCCAGAAAGCACCGGATTTTATCGCCCCAGGGTATCAGAAGGGGAAGTTCGTCAATGTGAAACTTTCGGATTATCTCGGTAAATGGGTCTTGCTCTGTTTCTATCCGGGTGATTTCACCTTTGTCTGAGCTACCGAGATTTCAGCGGTCGCTGAAAAATATCCTGAACTGCAGAAACTTGGTGTTGAGGTGCTGTCGATGTCCATCGATTCCATGTTTGTTCATAAAATGTGGGACGACGATGAATTAAGCAAAATGGTGGCAGGTGGTGTCCCTTTTGCCATGCTTTCTGATGCAGGTGGAAAAGTTGGCAGAATATATGGAGTTTTTGATGAAAATGCCGGAGTCGAGGCCAGGGGGAGATTCATAATTGATCCCGACGGCAATATCCAGGGCTATGAGGTGTTGACTCCTCCCGTTGGCCGCAATGTCAATGAGTCTATCAGGCAGGTCCAGGCGTTCCAGCTGGTTCGCGAGACCAAGGGCAAAGAAGCCACTCCTTCAGGCTGGCGGCCGGGGAAGAAGACCCTGAAGCCAGGTATTGATCTTGTTGGCAAGGTGTGGCAGGAATGGCAGACATCCATGGCTTTTGATTGACATTCTCACCAAAACGCACGGTAAACTGCAGAATCAAACGCTCCTTTTCCTGATCGGCAGGGTGGTCGTATTTCGGCTCAGTCGACAGGTGCAAAACAATTCCTTTGGCTACAAACAGGAAAGCCCCGTTTTTAACGGGGCTTTCCTGTTTGCGGTTTTTAAGATTTTCTGTCATCTGGCTTTATTCACCTGGGTTGGTGTCGTGATGTGGGTCTTTCGCTTTTCGACGTATTGAAAAAAGAGTGGAAAGGCGACAAAAAAGGCCACACAGATAATGTATTCGATACCTTTGATATGGGTGTAGAAATCCACCAGGGTGTGGATCGGCTGGATCATGCCGGTTGCGACCAGATATTGCCGGGCCAGTTCGGTCACCTGCCAATTGACCTGGTGAAGAGCGCTGACCAATACTGCAGCCGCCCAGAGAAAAAAGATGCTGCCGAGGCCAATCACCAGTCTTCTGGCGTTTCTGAGATCTTGTAATGCCATGGTTCCCTCCTGTTGCGTGTATGAGCAACTCTGATTGAGAATTTAGTTTAGAATCCGGTAAGGGCAGTTATATAATCCCGCACCATCTGGACGGGTCCCACCTGCGTCAGCCCTGCGACCAGACAGGAGACGGCCCAGATACCGATCAGCGCACAGATTACAGTGCCTGCCTTAAGTGAAAAGTGAATGGCCTCATCGACGAAGTTTACCTGGATTTTTTCCTTGGTAATAATCGGGCTGTTCATGGCGTCCTCCTTGGCTGAGTTGTGATTCTTTGTTGCTCTCTTTGTCGTCCTGTACCTTATTGATTGCATCAGATGTGCCAGAAAAACTACCGTCGAAAAGACCGTAACGTGTCCTTTGAAAACCATCTCAAATTTGATTAAATAATTGTTAATATTATAATAATTAAAAAATGCAGAATTGGGGAATTTCTATTGTGGAGAACTCTCGATCATAACTGTTGCATGGAGGGGTAAGATGCTGCCACATAGCTGCATTTCTGTTGTACAGCCTATGAGATAGGTCAATGAGAGAAACGACCTGGCAATCCAACTGGGATGCCAGGAAGATAGCCAGGTCGTATGGGGGAATTCATACTCGTTGGGGAGGGGAGGGCTGAAACAGGCGATTTATTGTCTGACAGGTGACTTCTGCCATTCAAAGACTATCGGCAGGCGATAGACGATAAAGCGATAGACGACAAAGTATAAGGCATAGAGAGTTACAGTCAGCCAAAGTTCCTTCCAGTGGGGAACTTCCTGATACATCTGGTAGTTAAAACATACAATAGCAGTATTCAGACGATTCCAGACTATGCCTACCACGGCGATAAAGGCGGCGATTCGAACCGGGCGGACAGCTTCGTCACGTACGCCTTTGGCAAAAAGGAACATTGGCAGAACAACACCGATGCCGATCTCGAGGAGGTAGTACATCCCCCAACCTGTGAGGAGAAGCTCCCATTCGTTGTCATGGGCCAGGGCCACCAGTTTTATCACCAGATAGGTGATCATCGCATAGGATGCACCTTTGGCCATGCCGAGGGTAAGCTTATCGAGATTTTCGCTGAAATCCCTGCCGCAGCGCCAGGGAATAAAGGTGCTGATCAGCGTTGAGCTGACAATAACCATGGAAAGACCGCCGAAGACGGCGGAACAGAGAAAATGGATCCACTGGAATTCAATGGATAACCAGAGTGGATGCAGTTTGTTGGGCGCATAGTTGAATAAGGCCCCCAGAGCACCCTGATGCAGCGTTGAAAGAATGATGCCGGCGATGGTCAGCCCCAGTGTTATTCTTTTTATGTAAATTTTCCAGGCCGGTCGGGCCAGCCATTCAAACAGCGCCGGCAGCAGTTCGGCGATCTGCACCGACAGGTAGGTGGCGACGTGCCATGCTACGAGAAAGAGCACGGCTGCCGGGCCGAGGGAGACAAACATCGGGTAGGCCAGGCGCCATGGCATGCCAAGATCGACCGCCAGATAGACGACGGCGAAGAAATATCCCAGCAGGCCGTTCAGCAAGGCAAGACGTTCTATCGGGTGAAAATCTTTTCTGCCAAAAAGGGTGACCGTCGTGCCGAGGAGAAAGCCGGAGGCCGACAGGGGGACCATGCCGAACAGGCCGAAACCGAGAAACAGGCCCCAGGGGTAATCGTTGGAGGCGTGGGTGACCGAGCCGAGACCAAAGATATACCGCTGGAGAAGAAGAGGCAGGCCGACCGCAAAAATTGCAAAGAGCAGCCAGTTCAAAGGGTTGCGTCGCATCTGCTGCAGGTACTGATCAACTGTCAGGCCGAGCAGCAGCCGTTCTTTTACAGTCCATGAAGTCCCGTCGGTTTTATTCGACCCGCTGATGGGGAGATGGTCAATCACTCCAGTTAAGGTTTTCATCGTGATTCCTCCTCGCCCTGCTCGCTGGTTGTCCGGGGCTGTTCCTTGCGGGTTGCCAACAGGTGAAAGCCGGCAAAAAGCGCGGGCCAGATCGTCAGGACCATCGGTACGATCCCGAGAAAATTCTTAACAGAATCAAGAATCGGTTCATGGGGGAGCTCGGTGTTGAATCCGACCTGATCAAAAGGAACCGGTGAAAGATACAGCCAGGAGGTGCCTCCCGCTTCATACTCGCCATAGATATGGTCAACATATTTGCCGCTGTTTTCCTCGATCCGACGTCGTCCGATTTTTATCAGCTCTTCGCGCTGGCCAAAGAGCAGAGCTTCCTGCGGGCAGGCTTCGACGCAGGCCGGAGGTTTGCCGAATTTCAGCCGGGTGTCATAGCAGAAAACGCACTTCTGAATACGGGGAGAGAAGGCGCTCGAATATCTGAAAGCTGGTATGTAAAAAGGACAGGCTATCATGCAAGTCCGGCAGCCGACGCAGACATCGGGGTCATAGATGACGGCACCTTCGGGGGTCTTGGTATAGGCGTTGACGAAACATGACGACAGACAGGCCGGTTCCTGGCAATGATTGCATTGCACCTTGCGGAAAAGGGGGTGCTCCTGTCCGGCCAATTCATACCGATTCACCACCGTGTAGCGGTTTTCGTCGGTTCGCCGCTGCTGGCCGTGTTCATTTTCTGCAAATACATCCAGATCGGTGAATGGACGCTCGGGTGGCGGCAGGTTCTGTTCGGCATTGCAGGCCGCCTCGCAACTCCGGCAGCCGACACACCGGCCTAAATCGACCAGAACCCCCATGCTTTTGGGATACTTTTTCAGCTGGTGGGATTCCCCGGCCTTCGGACGCAGGAACAGTGTCGCAATTGTCGCGGCCAGTCCTGTCTTGAGAGCTGTCCTCCGCGTTGTTTTTTCTGGCATGACCATCTCCTTTCTCTTTTCGTTGTTCACAGGCGTACTTCCAAAGCCCCTGTATCGTGTTCCTGCCGCCGATCAATCCTGCAGGGCAAATCTTTTTTTGCCGGCATCTGTCATGGCATGGCAATCCTGACAACCTGTAGGTCCGCTTTCTGCGCGATGGCAGCCGAGACACTGCAGGTGCAGCGCCCCCAGCAGGCTCGGTTTGTCGATGTGATAGCGAATCTTGTCCTTATCCTCCGTCGCAGGAGCCTTGGCGGTCAAATCCTGGGCATGGCACCCGGAACATGATACCTCCGCGGCTGCCGCTGAGTCGGCATGGCATCGCCTGCAGGACGGTTCCTGTGGGCCATCGCCGGTGGTATGGTGATGGCAGGCGTTGCAGCCGAAGCTCTCCGCATGCATCTGGTGATCGAAACTTACGGGTTCATACAGTTTCTGCAGCCGGTCAAGGGTCAGGGGAGAGGGGATTTCGTCGGCATCCATGGCCCTGATTGAGCCGGCCCCGATGACCATCGAAAGGACCAGGCATATCGTAAATAGTGCACCGTTGTATGTTTTCATGCCCTCATCTCCTTGATTGTGTCGGCTGCCGGGGTTTGCTGGCCGATTCTTTGTCGATCCTTTTGCTGCTCTTTTCGAATTTTCTCTGTGTTTTCATAGCAATGCATGACAATATTGATTTCTTCCGCGTCAATTGTTTCATTGACCAGGAGTACTTCTGCGAGTTCATGGATCAGCCGGTTGTTGGCGCGGAGCAGTTTCTCTGTCTCCTCATAGCATTCATTGATGATTCGGCGGACTTCGAGGTCGATTTCCCGGGCGGTCGCTTCGCTGAAATCTCCCTTGGTATCAATGTCGCCGAGGAACTGGTGCTGTTTACGGCGATATACCGTGGAACCGAGGGCGCTGCTCATTCCCCATTCGCAGACCAGGCGGCAGGCAATATCGGTGGCCGCGGCAATATCGTTAGCAGCCCCGGTAGAGAGATGGTTGAAAACGATCTTTTCAGCAATGCGGCCGCCGAGCAGGACCTTGATCCGGCTGAGCAGATAGACGATAGAGTAGGTGTAGCGTTCTTCGAAAGGCACCTGCTGGGTCAGTCCGAGGGCCATGCCACGAGGGATTATGGTAATCTTGTGCAGTTCGTCGGTCTCCGGCAGAAGTCGGGCGACAATGGCATGCCCGGCCTCGTGATAGGCTATAATCCGTCGTTCCTTCTCGTTAATTGCCGAATTTCTGCGTTCCAGGCCCATCAGAATTTTGTCTTTTGCTGCTTCAAAATCGATCATTTCCACCGCATTTTTCTTCTGTCTGGCAGCAATGAGTGCTGCCTCGTTGACCAGATTGGCAATATCGGCGCCGCTGAAACCTGGGATTCCCTGGGCGATCAGGGTCAGGTTCAAGGATGAGGATACGGTCACCAGCCGGGTATGCACCTCGAGGATTCTGACCCTGCCATGCAGGTTGGGCAGAGAAACCGTCAGCTGCCGATCAAATCTGCCGGGCCGGAGCAGGGCCGGGTCGAGGATATCGGGGCGGTTGGTCGCTCCGATCACTATCACTGTCTCATTGCTGGAAAAACCGTCCATTTCCACCAGCATGGCATTGAGGGTCTGTTCGCGCTCTTCATGGGAACCGCCAGACCCGCCGTTTCTCCTGCTGCCTATGGCATCTATTTCGTCGATAAAGATGATGCAGGGCGCACTCTTCTTTGCCAGTCCGAACAGCTCCCTGACCCTGGAGGCGCCAACACCGGCGAACATCTCGACAAAATCTGAACCGCCGATGGAATAGAAGGGCACAGACGCCTCCCCGGCAATAGCTCTGGCCAGCAGGGTCTTGCCGGTACCCGGAGGACCCTGGAGCAGGACGCCCCGGGGGATACGGCCGCCAAGCATGTTGTATTTTTCATGGTTTTTGAGAAAATCGACGATTTCAATCACCTCTTCCCGAACTTCGTCGATTCCGGCTACATCCGCGAAGGTCTTGGTGTCGCCCGGACCAGTCCTTATCTGAAAGCGTTTATCCTTCCAGATGCTGTTGCCGCCGCCAAATGAACGTTTGGTAAATACAAGCCACAGGCCGACGACGGCCATTATGAGAAAGACAATTCCGGCCAACTGGTTGAAGAGGGAAGGTGGAGGCTCGACACTGACTGTCATCTTGGCCTTGACCAGCTGCGGCATGAGACCCGGAATGTCGGGGGAAAATGTCCTGAATTCCCTGCCTTGTCTGTCTTCTCCCCGGATTTCTTCGCCCTGCAGATGGACGGAAGCTATCTGGCCGTCTTGCAGATCAGTCAGGAAGTCAGAATACAGACGTTCGGGAGGTGTTGTCTCCAGCAGCCAGGCGTTGTAGCCGAGAACCCCCAGTACCGTGAGAAAAATTACCAGAAAACCGAACTGCACCCTGTTTTTCATGATCCACCTCCTCCTCGTAGCCGGTGATCTGCAGGCGAAATGTTCACCGGAGTCGAGACAAGGGCCGTCACCAGATGATCGAGGACCGCCGGCCGGTCAGGCCAGAAGGCGGTATTATAGTGAAAGCTGAATTCATCCAGATAGCCCTGCAGGTGGCTGACCTCGATGGCTCCCCGAAACACGCCCGCCAACCAGGATTGAATTTCTTCAATGAGTGTTCGTCCTTGTTGGAGTTGTTCGCGGGTTGGCTTGCTGCAGTTGTAGGAATCAGGCAGATAGGCGTGGCAGGGCCATATCTCCTCCCGCAGCTGCAGGGTTGTGTTGCGCAGAACCAGTCTGCAGATGGCATCGGCAAGTGTTTCGGGCGATGGTTCCTCTACAAGCAGAAATTTTGCTCGTGCGGTGTTGGTCCTGCGTTGGTTGAGCTCCAGGGCGAGGGCGATCTCAGGAGTCGAATCGCCGACAGCATTGAGCACTGAGAGCCTGACGATGCCGACAAGGACATTGCCGCGGCAGACCATCGCCTCGGCAAGAGTAGCGGCTTGGCGCAGTATCTGCAGCCAGTGCCAGGCTGTCTGGTAACACGAGAGTCCCATCAGTCTCTGAAGTTCCCTGGCACTCAACCCTTCGGAGCGGTAACAAAAGTGCCAAGCCACCTGCATCCAGGCAACCAGACTCTTCTTGCTGCCGTGCATGAGCGTCTGGGCCGTGATGGACGTCTGCTTGCGGCAATAGCGGCAGACAACCGTATAGGCAGGAGCTATCTCTTTTTGTACGGATCCGCAGAAGGGACACTTGAAACCGAATGGCCAGCGCCGGCGAAACAGATAGGATACACAAGCATGCTCGTTAGCAAAGAGGCTGTTGAACGAATGTTTTTGCAAAGCAGTCATAGTTTCCCGGTCTCCTGCTGGAAAGATGCTGACCTATCTCGTCTGATGTCCATATAGCATATGCAGTGCCAGTACGGACGATGCCCGAAGAATTGATCACTGTACTTGGCAGGAGCAGCCGGCAACCTTGGTCAGTAGTGGCAAGAAATGGAAGTCAGGGAAATCAACGCAGGCTCGCTGGGCTGTGCCCGGCAGGAAACATCAGTTGGGGAATGCAACAGAAGTATGGGATGCGCCACACAAATGTGGCAACACTTGTGTAGGATGGAGCCGTCAGGAAAACATATCCATGTCCATATGCAGTTCATGCATTTTACGATAGAGAGTAGATCGATCAATGTGCAGCAGGCGGGCGGCCTTGGCTTTGTTGCCTCCGGCCTTCTGCAGGGCGGCCAGGATCTTCTCGGTTGCCTGTCGTTCCTGTTCCGTCAGCGTTCGTCGTTCGACGGTCTGCCAGTGGTTCTCTATCATTTTATCAATATGAGAAACGGTCATTGCCTGTGGGCTTTCCGCCACGGAATGCAGTTCTGCCGGCAGATCTTCCGAGGAGATTGTCGGGGAGGCGCAGAGAATACATGCCCGTTCCATCACATGTTCGAGCTGGCGGACATTTCCCGGCCATCGGTAGCGGCAAAGCATGGTCATTGCCTGGTCGGAGATGCCGGTTATCCCCTTTTTCATCTTGCCGGCAAAACGTTCGAGGAAATGCTTGGCGAGGATCTCCACGTCGCCATCCCTGTCGCGTAGCGGCGGCAGATGAATATCGATAATCAGCAGACGGAAATAGAGATCTTCCCGGAAGTTGCCGGCTTTGACCTTTTCCTTGAGATCGACATTGGTGGCCGCGACAACCCGGACATCGACATGCACTTCTTTGTCGCTGCCCACCGGATAAAAGGTTTTCTCCTGCAGAAATCGGAGCAGGCGCAATTGCATGGCCATTGAGATGTCGCCGATCTCGTCGAGAAAAAGCGTCCCTTTGTCCGCCTGGAGGATTCTTCCCATCCTGTTTTCTTCAGCCCCGGTGAACGCACCCTTTTTATGGCCGAACAATTCGCTCTCAAGAAGATTCTCCGGTATAGCCGTGCAGTCGACCATGACCAGCGGATGATTGCGCCTGGGGCTTTCCTGGTGCAGGGCGTGTACCGCGAGTTCCTTACCTGTTCCGCTTTCTCCCGTTATCAATACCGAGGTATCCACTCTGCCGATATTTTCGATGAGCAGAAAGACGCTTTGCATTGCAGGACTCGCGCCGATCATACGGTGGAAGTGGGTTCTTTGCTGGATGTGGAGTGGCTCCTTGTGGCTCATGTCCCGGCATACCAGAACTGCGCCGGCCGGGGTTCCCGTACCGTCGTCAAGCGGAGAAATACAGATGCTCAGTACGGTGCACGTTCCATCGGGGAAACATTCCATCCGGTGATCTATAACCTCGGTGCCGGTTTTCAGAACCAGGGCGGTATTATCGGCAAGCTGGCGTAGATCTTTGTTTTTGCAGAGAGGGGTAAGGTGGCCTCCTTGGCTAAATTCAGGCTGCAGAGTCTGGAAAAGCTGGATGGCCGCCTGGTTCATCTGGAGAATATTGCAATCTTTATCGACGGAAATGATGCTGTCCGAAACACTTCTGAAGACTGCCTCGAGAAATCGCCGGTAGCCTTCCCGGGCAAGTTCAGCCGCCCTTTTTTCCTGTTCCAGTCGGTATTGTTGAATGGCCAGCCTGGCCGTTTTCAGCAGGGATTCCTTTTCAACCGGTTTGGAGAGATAGTCAAACGCCCCGAGACGAACAGCCTCTGAGGCTGTCTCGACATGAGGATAACCGGTGACGATCACCACCGGACAGGCAATGCCGAGCTGCCTGAATCGTTTCAGCAGATCTATGCCGGAATGGCTTTCCAGGACGATATCGCAGATAATCAGATCGAACGTCTGGGACGATACTGCTTCAAGTGCCTCATCGAATGAAGAGACAGCCAAAACATGCTCGTATCCTGCTCGCTGGAGGAATATGCGGAAAGTATTGCGTAAACTGACTTCATCATCGACGATAAGGATGGATGTTTCCTGAGTGCCTGTTTTCATGAAAGTTTTTCCTCAGTTGAGATTACTTGCACAATATCCGTCACTCAATAAAAGGTGTTCATATCCCGGAAAACCACTACCGCCCCGGTCAGCATTCCCGAATCCCTGATGGGGGTACTGACGTATTCCACCGGGAAGCTGCTGCCGTTCTTGCACCAGAATATATCGCCGGTCTTATAGTGCACCACACCATCCCGGTAGGCCATGTATATCGGGCAGTCTTCCTCGGAATGGGCCGTACCGTCGGGATGGGTGTGGTGAATGAGCTGATGATGGGTATTGCCGATGAGTTCTTCGGCTTCCCAGCCGAGCATCAGGGAGGCAGCCTTGTTCATGAAGGTCACTCTGCCGTGATTGTCAAGACCGAGAATGCCTTCACCGGCTGAATCGAGGATGAGGTGGAGTTGCTTCTGCAGTGCCCGGATTTCTTCTTCGGCCTGTATTCGTTCGGCGATTTCCCGGTTCAATGCGCCATTCACCACCTGGAGTTCAAAAACCCTTTTTTCAATGGCCTCTTCAAATTGGGTTCGAAGAGCATGACTGTCAGTCTTTTCAAAGGCCAGGGCCTTTTCCAGGGAGGAAAGGGCATCTTTCTGCTGCTTTAAGGCCCGTCGCACAGTCAGAAGTACAGCGATCAGCAGCGCCGGTAGCAGCACGCCGGATTCCATGGCCAGATCGCGCCAACCCAGACTGCCAGTCCGGTTCTGCAGAAGGATGACCAGGCCAAGAAATATCAGGAATTCCAGGGCTATAATGATCATTGTCGTTCTTTGTATTTTCATCACCTTTCTCCATGGGGCGGGCGAACTGGTAAATCAATAGTGAATCGAGTCCATTCTCCCACCTTGCTTTGTGCTCGGATGTACCCGCCGTGTTCTCGCACCAGGCCATGACTTATGCTCAGGCCCAATCCGGTTCCTTCTCCTTTGGGTTTGGTGGAGAAAAAAGGATCGAACAGCCTGTTCAGGATATCCGGGGAGATGCCAATACCATGGTCGGTGAATGTAAGCCGTATAAAGTCTGTATTTTCCTGCTGATACAGCTCGCCCTTGATCTCCAGCTGCTTTTCCGGGCAGGCCTGTGGAAATCTTTTGTTCAGGGCATAGCGGGAATTGCTGATCAGGTTGAGGGCAACCTGCTGTAATTGCTGTTCATTGCACATAAGCGGCGGGAGCGGGGCCGGGATGTTCACCGAGCAGATTATGCCGTCTTTTTTCAGAAGATGGGCAACCAGATGCAGCAGATTCTTGACAATGCCTGCTATCCGTTTTCCTTCGCTGAGGATATTGGCAAGATTTTCGAGCATATCCGGATCATCCGGATCATCGAGAATGATCTGGGCGTAATTGATGATGCCATTGATCGGATTATTGATTTCGTGCGCAACTCCTGACGCCAACTCTCCTATGGCGGCCAACTGGGCCGCCCTGATCGCTTCCGCCCTGACTACCTCCTCTTCGGTGAGGTTGCGCGCCACCAGCAGGGTGGCGTTGCTTTCCCCGTCCTCTTCCACAAGCGGGCTGACGGTCAGCATATAGGTACCGTGCAGGCCGAGCAGTTCGGTTTCCGTAATCTGGGTCTTGTGGCAGCCGATAAACTGCTCCAGTGGACATTGACTGTCGCTGCCATGTCCGCCGTGCAGGATGTCGCAGACTTTCCTGCCGATTACCTCGTCCCGGCGTTTCTTGGCTGCCGCGCAGGTTGCCGGGTTTGCCTCAAGAATTGTGTTGTCGTTTGATACCACCAGGGCAGGGTCCTGGATGGCGATGAAGATCTTTTCCCAGCGGGCAGTGAACATATTGAGCTGCTGATCTGCCATCAGGGTATCTGTCTCATCGATACCGATCATTACCAGTCCGACCTTGCCCTGTTCGATATTGTGTCTGATCGATCCATGCCAGCGTATGAAGCGTTCTGCGCCGGTCTTGGTGCGCAGAGGGGCCTTGAAATTGATACTGGCCTGTGTTCCCTTGAGCGTCTCGGAAAATAATTGCTGAAATTCAAGGATCTTCTCGGGATTGATCAGGACATCGACCCAATATTTCCCCTCAATCTCTTCCTCGCTGTAGCCGCTAACCTTTTCCGCCCTCCGGTTGAAGGAGAGGATTGTGCCGCAGGGACTGATTGTCACCATGAGAGCTTGAATGGTATCGACGATGTCCTTGTTGAAATCCCTCTCGTCCTTCAACTTGAGGGAGGTGTCCAGGGTGAAAACGGCGAAGGTGACATCAGCGATGACGTGGTCGATGAATTCCTGCAGCAAATCGTTTAATTCGATGGCATGCGGGCATTGCATGACCACAAAGCCATAGAATTGTTGCTGGTACAAGACTGGCCAGATGAGGTAATTGTGGTCGGAAGATATTGCCGATTGGGCTTTCAGGTTTTCAAGATTGAGGTGGAATGGCTTGGTGAAGGCGGTCAGCTGATGGCCGAACAGGCTGCTGAGATGATCTGCGATTGATTGTTGGAGACCCGAATCCGGTGGGGGATCTGAGGGGCAGGTTGCCAGCAGGACAACACGCTGTTGCTCCGGATCAATATTTCCGGCCCAGACGGCGCTGCAGTCAAAGGCCTCTTTGAATGCAGTGCAGCATTGCTGAAAGATGTAAGATTGATTTTGTTCCTGCAGATCACCCAGGCTGTGTTCCCTGATCGCCTTGAGCATTCTGTTGCGATACTGAAAGAGTCGGAGTACTTCTGTGTTATTTCCCGAACAGTTTTTTGCCATACACTTCTCCCCTGTTGAAAGGGTGGTGCTGTCGCAATTTCTTGTCTGGCTTGCTTCAGGAGGGCAGGCTGACCGCGAGAAACATTCTGATCTGCACGGAACAGAGCCAACTGCACT
>JFJP01039330.1_pt1 | contig 24821 bp, 21 predicted proteins | sample 431651 | NCBI WGS metagenome assembly JFJP01 (sample SAMN02602958, study PRJNA72255) | Microbial mat metagenome, whole genome shotgun sequencing project. | biome: fresh water; feature: sink hole; material: water; isolation source: purple microbial (photo- and chemosynthetic) mats found in...
TAAATAATAATTAGAAGCGTTATAATGATTGATTTACTTTAATCATAAAAGTAACTCAATATCAGCGGCATTATGTAAAATTTTTTTCCACAAAAGCGTAAACAGTTGCAAAATGATTTAACGAGATGGATTTCCCGTTTAAAATGCACGAAATAAATCTATAATTTTCTGTAAGAAACCTAAAAAAAGTCGGATCAGAAAAAAGGTAAAAGCCTGACAAAAGTATAAGTCGTATAGTCTTGTACCATGGGTACAACTCAATAAGTTATAAAATTGGACCAAAATTTAATTCTTAAACGTTTAATTTAATGATACTTTCATTTTCAGAAAGTATTTATCTGCATTTTATGTGTCATTATCTGTTTTTACGGATCAATAATTGTCCCGATTTTCCAAAATTGAAAATAACAGATTGATAACAGAATTATCTCCGGTTGGAGATTTGCTCCAATCTTAGATATTCCATCGATCAATTTTTCACAAAACGCTTACTGATTTGTAGTCCGTTATTAAGAATAAGTACCATATATACACCAGGCAATAAATCATCAACCGGAATGGCTATTTCTTTCTGACCCGCATTTAGCTCGAATGTACTCCGCTGCCTACCCACAATATCAACAATCAACCCTTGCCGCTTTACTACAGAAGCAGATATACTTAAGTTTATCAATTTATCTGAAGGGTTAGGATAAAGTGAAACAGACAGAGAGTTACTTTCAATATCTGCAACCGATGTAAACGTAAGTTGCTGTAGAATCATATCTGAGCGTTTTGTCAGAAATGGTTTAATTCCATAGGGTGTATGAGAGTCAACAGTTGTAATGAATCCGTCATGAAAATCAGTTACGGTGTAACCATAATCAAGGGTGCGGTAAGTATCTTCAACAGCAGCATCAGTTATCAGAGTTTTCAACGAATCGATATGAGGGAAAATAAAGCCGGGACTAATAATCTGGCGGGCAATGGTATCAAGATAGCGCTGGAATTTTGCATCAAATTCAGGTATCGACAATATTTTAGTAGCAAGCGGTCGTGGTTCACTATGTGTAAACCAATCCAGGCAATTGCGGGTAGCCCAATCACGGTCAACCCAATCTACTCCAAATGTATTATCTGCATCGTAAGCTATAAATTCAAACTTACCGGTTCCGGTATTATGATAGAGGAAATAATTGTTTTTATTGTACATATAGTCGTCCCAGTTACCGGTAGCAATATCAATAGCAAAAGCTTTCAGTAAGCCATCCACATTAATTTTTTTTGATATCTGAGCAGCGAAATTCGCGTCAACCGGTTGATTGAGTGCAGTAATAAGTTCTACCAGGTCGGTATAGTCATCTTCTTCTTCATTGGTTTGTAAATCATACGCACGGCCACCAGTGGTTGACCCACTATTAATGTCTTTGTATTTTTGCTGATCAGCTCCCTGGTAAACCAGGTCGGCAGGCCAGGTACATTTATAAAGATTTCCGCTCTTTTCACCATAGACTTTTTGCAGCCAATCCTTATCCATTTCCTCGAGGTTGGTATACAACCCATAATAACTATTGTTAATGTACAAGCGCACAAAACTGGTGCGCCTTTCAACCATTCCGGAATTCTCCCATGTATCATAAAAAAGTTTTTCACGGATCAGTGTCGGATCATTGTGCTGACCGTTAAGATTAATCTTTTTAACGCCCTGGTATCTGCGTCCGGAAACATAAGTGTTAAAGCTTATTTTAAAAGATTTTTTTTGAGAAACACGCGATGTATTTCCCCGTAACCGGAAACCAACATTCAAAACTGTATCGCGACCAGTTCCATAATCGTATATGAACATAGCCTTAAAATAATGATCCGAATATACATCCTTCATTATTAATGCAAGTGAATCTGCCGGAATTTCAATATGAACTGACGAAATGCGGGATTCGTCAAAAAGGGTGGTCTGTGAAAATAATACAGATAATGGAAATGTGATCAGGAAGATCAGTGAGGACAAGATTTTCATGTATGTTGTTGCAGATTTAGATCTTTCATAAGCCGGACTTCAATTATTTTCAGAAATAAATGAATCGTTTCCGGTTATCAGACCAATCAAATCCCCTAAAGCTTTTTGCTTTAATACCAGGATTTAATTTCCGGCAAAATTACAAAATGAAAACCATATTCACTAAATTACCTTATCCGTCCACCATGCCATCAGAGTGGTACTTATACTTTTACTATGCATACAATCCTTTCTTAACTTCCCTCATCTTCTTATAGTTTGTCCAGTTGAAGGTATTTAAAAACTGTGCAGCTGACTGGGCACCTCTGATGAATAGATCAATTTTAGCTTCTTCGGTTAATCCAAAGTTAAGCCAGTTGTGATTTCCTGTATCAATATACCCTATCAGGTGACGAAAATCAGGATTTGTGCGTAAAAAATTATCATCGGAAGAGAACCTGGCAGTATTGAAAACAGAACCGATAAGGCTGAAAAATTTCTTATTCTGATTAACTTCAGCTTTATCAAGTCCGATCTTTACGCCAAAAGTTGGTGCTTCGGGAACCTTCGCATTATTATGAAAAATATCGATCGGGAAGTTCGAAATAATACCACCATCCATAAACAGTATTTCATTAGGAATTGATGCGTGGAGACCGGTCAATTTATTCCATTTTCGCCATGCATCAGCACCGGTTGGCAGATTATTGAGCCGGAATGGCTGAAAAAAGAATGGGATTGACATAGATGCACGAGCAAAATCAGCAGGATTGGCATTATCCGGATTTACATAAAACAATTCTGACATTTCGGGGAAAACAATTTTGCTTTGAGTTGTAATATCAGCAGCTATAATTGCCAGATCCAAAAGTTCCTTTTGCGAATTGTAAACAGCATTGGTAATCCTGTTCCGCAAGTTATTCCCTTCGCTTACACCTGCATCACGCAATTGCTGCAAATCACCCATATTCTTGATTTTCTTCTGGTTAAGAAGGTTTTTCATCCAGTCGTGAAAGTTTTTACCTGGATTCAACCCAAAATCGTCACGGAAATTATCAATGACCTGGGTCCCTTTTAAAGCCAGTTTAACATTGCTGACATCGCCAAGCAAGGCATCAATAAATTCTCGGGCATCCTTGTCACCATCAACAAAATCATACAATTTTTTATTACACAAACAATCCAGTATCCAGCTGCTTTTTGCCTCGTCAATTCTGCCCGCAGCAGCCATTAATAGGGTATTTATTGAACCGGCGGAAGTACCGGCCAGGCTCAGAAACCTGATATTCATCTGCTCAAGAACATACACATAGCCAACCAGTGCAACCCCGAGAACGCCTCCCCCTTCCTGAACCAGGTCAACATATTGATGCCCCTGATCATCGATGATGTCCGAGAAATTTTTATCGGGACCGACAGATTCTTTCAATTCTTCAAGTATGCTCAGAACCAAACCATTTTCGGTAAAATCTGTAATTTTCATTGTTTAGATTTTTAAATGAATAAATAATTAATGAATCATTTTTGAAATCAATCACTTAACTGATTTCCCAATTCCTACCCTACCTGATAGGGGAAATTTTATGATAGGCTATGAATAAAAGAACGACTTCTAAACAAAAGAATAGCTCTAAAAAGTATGCGCTTAAAAGGCTTATCAATGCTTTACAATAAAGGAAGTCTGATGACAGATCACAAGGATTTTAGCAGGCGAGAACTTTGAAAGGTATATTTCAGTAAGCCAAATACTCCAAGTTCTTTTAGAAAAAAAAATGATATTTAAGCTGGGCTTAAGGTGCAGTTTGCTTTGCTAAAGCAGAAATCAGGACACTTTTAAAGAGCTATTTTAACAGCTATGGTTTATTAACACTTCAAACTTTTTTTTGTGCGAACGGAAAAATAATTTTCTTATTTTTCAAGGGGTGAGAGCAGTCCGATAATTACCTATATATTTGAATTACTAATACTTATAAAATTATTCGATATTGATTATATATTTGAAAAACCACTTTTATGTTTTTGATCCTATAAAAATATTGCGGGCAGTGTTTCCAATTAAATTGGTTGCAATAAGGTCGACAGTACCTCCGATTATACCTCCGGCAAAAGGAACAGCTTTACCCAGATTAATGGCGCTCCGGCCACCATATTTTGACAATAAACGAAATCCTACTTTTTGATTGATGGCCAGTAAAGATCTTTCGGAAATACTTTCGATAATACGGGTAGTAAATTTTGTCCCAATCAGGATTCCCGCTTCCTGAATTAAATCCTTTGCAAAATTACCAGCCAGGCAAACATAAACAAGTGTTTTTACCTTATCATCCCGGAGGTCATAACCGCCCATATGGGCAATGGCTGCTATCATCCGGATCTGAATATAAAGTACACTAGCCAGATTAGCAGGAATGGCAACAGGTAGTGTCATGAGTCCTCCGATACCGGTTATAAAACCACTGGTACATGCCTTTGCATTTTGCCATCGTATCAGGGAATCAGCCTTTTGGTGCAGCGTGCCTTCCTGAATCATAAATTTTTGAGCAAGTTCATTCGCTGTATCAAGGCCTGGAACTCCATTCAGAGCTTTTTCGTAAGCCCAATCCAGAATTTTCATCAGCGCTGGATGATTGAGTGATTTTGTCATGATCAGCTAACATCAAAACATGTACCATTTATAATAACTGTCAGATTCTAAAATGTCATAATCAATATACTGTATATGAACAACATAATAAATACACAAGTTAATTCATGATCAAATCCGCGTTCATTCACCGGCTGAACCCACAATGGTCTGTTTATTAATCGTACCTTTGCAACGAAATAAACGGTGATGTTTGAAAACCTGAATCAACCATATCCATTCAATAACAATTTTAAACATAACCTGCGTACAATCGCTTTTGTATGTATGGGTTTTATGTTGATCATGCTGTATTTTCAGCCTTTCGGCATAAATTTTCTGGCTTCACCAAAAGATGGATATTTTGTTTTGATGATTGGTTTAGTCAGCGCAGCAACATTCTTTTTCAACACACTTATTTTACCTGGATTATTTCCTAAAATTTTTGATTCCGAACGTTGGACAGTCAGGAAGGAATTAATATGGAATGTTGGAATGTTTATCTTTATGATAACCGGATTTACATTAACTGCCTTGGTTTTCAGAATATCAGGAATGCAATCACTCACTGTTTTCCGCTCAGGTGCTATAGCATTATTACCTCTGATCCTTTTTAATCTGGCAAACTATAATAATTCACTGAAATCGAAGGTTGCGCAGGTTATTGATTCCGGCAGGCATTGGTTGGCTGAAGAAAGAAAGGGTATACATACAGGTGCAGATGAAGTTGTACGGATTGAATCGGAAAATGCAAAAGAAGTTTTCGAAGCCGAGCTTAAGAACATTGTACTTATACAGTCAGCAAGTAATTATATTGAGATTTTCTACCGCGAAGGCGCAGTTGTCCGTAAGCAAATGATCAGACAAACATTGAGTAAAGTGGAATCACTCTTATCCGGCTTTCAGAATATTATTAAATGTCACAGGTGCTGTCTGGTAAATATCGACCAGATTTCGAGGCTAACCGGAATATCCCCCAATTACACACTTGAAGCCAATGGACTTGATTTCCGGATTCCACTTTCCAGACAAAATGTTAGCAAGTTCAGGAAGCTTATTTCAGCGAAGTAATCGCTTTTTAATCGCAAAACACTTGGTCATTTCATCCTATTCATCTGCTTTTTTTCAGGATATTTAGCCATATCGGCCAAATCCAGAAGCATTTCGTCCCTGATAAACCTGCATCTCGTCCCATAATCTGACATTTCCGCCCATTTTAGTCAGTGCAGCCCATTTTTCAGTATGTCATCTTTTTCAGCAGTAATTTTGTATCAGTAAAAGTTCAGTCAAAGATAATCACTCTCTCTAAAAGTGACCCTTTGCTACTTAACGATCATCACTTTTACAAATCCCCAAATTTTACTTGCAAATGAATATGATGAAAGAATTGAACATTGGAGGACTAATAATTCCTGTGCCAATAATCCAGGGAGGAATGGGTGTTGGAATTTCACTTTCAGGTCTGGCTTCAGCAGTGGCTGAAGAAGGTGGTGTAGGTGTTATATCAGCTGCCGGGCTGGGTATGTTATATAAAACCAATTCAAACGACTATCTTGCTAATTGCATTTATGGTTTGAAAGAAGAAATAAGGAAAGCCAGGCAAAAATCGAAAGGAATACTTGGAGTAAACATAATGGTTGCACTTACCAATTATGAAGATCTTGTTCGTACTTCCATTGAAGAAGGGATAGATATTGTTATTTCAGGAGCCGGTCTTCCGCTTGATCTGCCGAAATTCCTGACGCCTGGTTGCAAAACCCGCCTTGTACCTATTGTTTCATCGGCCAGAGCCGCTGCACTAATTTGCAACAAATGGCTGGCTAATTACAATTATCTTCCTGATGCAGTTATTGTTGAAGGTCCTAAAGCAGGTGGTCATCTCGGGTTTAAACCCGATCAGATCTTTGATGAAAATTATGCAATCGAAAAATTAATCCCTGAAGTAGTTTCTGTTGTAAATCCGATTGGTTTGCTGAATGGCAAGGAAATTCCGGTTATAGCTGCAGGAGGAATATATTCAGGCTCTGATATTGACAAAATATTGAAACTTGGGGCTTCGGGCGTTCAGATGGGGACACGCTTTGTAACCACAGATGAATGTGATGCTTCAATCGAATTTAAACAGGCTTATCTGAACGCAACCAAAGAAGATGTAACAATCATTAAAAGTCCGGTTGGGATGCCGGGTCGTGCTATAAAATCGCCTTTTCTTGAAGAAGTTTTGGCCGGAAAACGCCAACCCAAGACTTGCCCGGTAAATTGTATACGCACCTGCGATATCAGTACAGCTCCTTATTGTATTATCGCTTCGCTTACTTCAGCACTCAGAGGTAATTTCAGAAGAGGGTATGCTTTTGCCGGCAGTAATGTATGGCGGACGAATAAAATCATTCCTGTAAAAGAGCTGATGGATACTATTAAACAAGAATATAATGCCTATCAGTTAAAAGCAGAATTGGTGACTTGCTGATAAATGAGTTAAGCATACAAATAAAAAATCCCTGCTGCTGATAAGATAAGTGGCGGGGATTTCTCTTTCTGACAATTCAAGGCTGGCAAAAAACAAAAAGGATGACTGTAAACGAATATCATCAATTTATATTGATTTAGGATTTTACAGCAACCACTAGCATTTCGAAATTTTCGGTAGTAAGAATATCTTTTCTGCTGAATGCACCGAGAGTGGCGCCAAAAATATCAATTTGTCTAAAATTTAATGACTTCAGTAACCAGGTTATTTCTGAAGGAACATAATACCTTTCGTTGCATTGCAGTTCCGTCTTCTTATCATTATCATCTTCAAAAACAGTAGTATTGTAATCACGAAAAGTCATTAAATCGAATGAGCTTTCAGTAGTAGCGGCATTTCCTTCTTTAGCTGATGATTCAAGAAAATCTTTTACCGAGTGGTAAAGGGGGAATAGACCGTTCAACGTTGTAAAAATCAGTTTCCCACCGGGTTTCAGGGAGTTGGCAGCATTCTGAAGAATCTGAAAATTCATTTCATCTGTTTCCATCAAGGGGAAAGCACCTTCGCAAAGCATAATTGCCAGATCAAATTCATTACTGAATGGCAACCGGCGGGCATCATGCTTTTGAAAATCAATTATAAGTTTATGTTCAGCAGCTTTTTCCCGGGCTCTCCGCAATTGTGAATCTGAAAAATCAATTCCTGTTACATGATAACCACGCTTTGTTAATTCAATAGAATGCCGGCCGGTTCCGCAGCCAATATCCAGGATTTTAAGATTTTTGTCATAAGCAATCTCACTTTCGATGAAATCGCATTCGCCTGAGGTTCCTTGTGTAAAAATCTCGTTGTCGTATTTCAAACCATAATTTTCGAACAACGACTCATACCATTGTTTCATATCTATATGATTTTTATTTGATTATAATAATTTGTCTGTTAAAGTTTACACTATCACCGGCACGTAACTTTTTACGTTTCTGGTATTCAACAACTTTATTCACTTTAACCTCACCATCAACTATCCGCTGGTTGGCTTCACCACCGGACTCAACCAGGCCCAGCAGTTTCAAAAGCTGATTTAGTTGGATGTATTCATGATCTATAAGTTCGAATTCCATAAAAAATTTAAATTAGGTTTTGAAAATCGGGGAACGCTCCCTATCACCATTCACTTTTCACTTTTCACTCTTCACTTTTCACTTTTCACTTTTCACTCTTCACTTTTCACTCTTCACTTTTCACTTTTCACTCTTCACTAATTTTCCTTGGTAAAATATAGCGATTATACAACAACAGGCCTATAATAGTAGCTACACCAATCAAACTGAAGATAAACCACAATACGCCTGGCTGATGAAGTTTATCTACAAAATGCACGTAGAGTGTCGCACCAAGTATTCCGCCTATTCCACTTCCGATAACGCCATACAGAAAAGCGTATCCCTGGTACAAAGCCTTTTTGTCGGCAGGAGCAATCAATCCGACATAGGATATAAACTTCGGATGTGCTGTCATCTCACCAATTGAGAAAATTATTATTCCACCAATAAAAACCCAGGCATGTGTTGATATTGAAAGAACTGCCATTCCGATTGTTCCCATCGCAATTCCGGCAATCATAGTCGGCAATGCAGGCGTTTTACGCACAATACTTGATACTAAAAGTTGCAACAGTATGATACAGCCTGAACTTATAACAGTTACATGTTCCGTATCAAATTTCCATGCAGGATTCTGTACAAAAATACGAAGAAAAGAATTTACCACATTGTTTACCGGAGTCATGTCAACATAATCCTTCAGATACCAAAGCACAGTATCAAACATCTGGAAATACAGTATCCAGAATCCTGAATAGATAAAGATCATAAGTAGAAACCGATAATCTTTTAGAACCAGGAAAATGCCTTTAAAAACTTCTATAAGTGGTTTTGTGCTTTTGGGCCTTGGAGGTTCGCGATACACAAAAATGTTTAACAGTAACATGGAACCTGTACCTACGGCAGCCATCACAAAAATATAGCTCCAACCAATGCTTTTAAGGTATGGGACAAATATCAGAGGGAAGATAAATGCACCCAGGTTGATGCTCCAGTAATAAATCCCAAAGCCTAAAGATGAATTGCTTTCGTCAGTAACCCTTGCAATTGTTCCCGCTATGATCGGTTTAAAGAACCCCGCTCCAACAGCCATAAGAATAAGGCTCAGAAATACCATTCCATATGATGTGGACATGCTCGTAAAGAAATATCCTGTACTCATTACAGAGAAAGCCATCATCAATGTGCGACGGTATCCAAACCTATCAGCAAGTGCTCCGGCAAGGATAGGAAGAAAATATAATAAAGGAGTAATTGTGCTTTTTATCACGCCCACACTTTCTTTTGAGAAACCCAATCCGCCTTCAGGAATGCTCATTACCAGGTAAACTGAAAGTACCGACATTACACCATAATACGATCCCCGTTCGAAAAACTCCATTGTAATAACAGTCCAAAAACTGCGTGGAAACGACTTAATGCCGGACTTTGGGGATGATGCCTGAAGATTCTTCATAAGCAATTCGGGTTGTTCTATTTGTGAACTGCAAAAGAAAGAAAAATAGTGATGCTTTAAACACAGATTTATTACAGTTGGAAAGAGAAAAGGGAACACCCATTTGAAGTCAATTTATATTCCTCATGATCCTTAAATAAAGACAAAAACATGCTCTTACATTCAGAACAATTAAATTTGCATGTATAGTTTTGGTAAACTTGCAGCAAATTATGCAGCAGATAAAAATCAAATTCCTGAACCCATGAAAAATCACAAGCTATTAATTATCTTTTCTTTATGCTTGTTGGCATTAAGAATTTCAGCCCAGGTAACGTTTACTGTACAATCACTGCCAGCCAATACACCTATGGAGGATAGCCTGTATATCGCAGGAAACTTTACCGGCTGGGAAGCAGGATTGCCTCAATACATGTTGCATAAAAACAACGCAGGCAAATGGAGCATAACACTCAATGCACAACCAGCCGGTACAATTATCAAGTTTAAATTTACGAGAGGCACATGGGGAACAGTTGAAAAAGGTTCCGCTGGTGAGGAAATTCAGGACCGGACTTTCGCATTTACCAGTGGCAGTTCTTCTGTTGATATTACTATATTAAACTGGGCTGATGCCGGCGGCGGAAATAATTCAACTGCAGCTGACAATGTCAAAATAATGAGTACTGACTTTTACATGCCACAGCTGAATCGAACACGCAGGATTTGGATTTATTTACCACCTGATTACGAAACATCCGGGATAAGCTATCCGGTGCTTTATATGCATGATGGTCAGAATCTTTTTGATGCAACTACATCCTTTTCAGGAGAGTGGGAAGTAGATGAAACGCTCAATAATCTGGCATCGCAAGGGAAACGGGTACCAATTGTTGTTGGTATTGATAACGGAGGAGTTGATCGTATTAATGAATATACTCCATGGCCCAACTCGCAATATGGAGGTGGTGAAGGAGACATGTATATGCAATTCATTTTAGAAACACTTAAACCTTACATTGATGTGAATTACCGGACTTTAGCTGATAGGGATAATACAGGAATTATGGGCAGTTCGCTCGGTGGATTGATTTCGCATTATGGTGCAATCAAATACCAGGAAACCTTTAGTAAAGCAGGATTATTTTCTCCTTCCTACTGGTTCTCCGACAGTGTATGGTCTTTCACAAATGATATCGGCAAACAGCAGGATCTGCGTTTCTTTCAGCTTTGCGGCACTAACGAAAGCGATGGAATGGAAGCTGAAATGAAGCGAATGAATGACTCGTTGGTAAGCATGGGATTTAGCCAGGATCAAATTTTCAATAAAATTGTAATTGGTGGACAACATAATGAGAAACTCTGGCGTGAAGCGTTTGGAGAAGCTTACTTATGGCTTTTTGATACTTACATCACATCAGTCGATAAATTAACTGAGATTAAAGAAATAACATGCAATCCAAATCCTGTTGCAGATTTTTTAATATTAACTTCTGAAATGAAAATTGCTTTTGATTCCATAAAGATCCATAATATGAATGGACAGCTCGTTAAAACAATCATTCGTCCGATGGATAACCAGATTGATGTTCATGAATTATCACCGGGTACTTATATTATGAGATGCTTCTCAGATAAAGACCTGACAGAGTGCAAGTTTATTAAGAAATAAGATTTGCACTCATTAAAAAAGTCCCGATCGACAGACCGGGACTTTTATTTAAACGTATTAACGTAAAATACTATTTACCAATTTTAATATCAAGACCTACTGCTAAAAGCCAGGTAGTTTTGGCATAATCTTCAGTAACCGGAATGTTGGTTGTTCCAAGCAAATGATTGTATGTTTTGCTATCTTCACCATAAAAAGTTACAAGTCCACCCAGGTTTAATCCTATTGCAGGAGAAATTTGGTATTGACCACCAAAACCAACAGTGTTTGATGAAAGACTGTAGCTAAGATCGGTTTGATAGTCTTTCGAAACGCCAGTTTGAGCTGTCAGGAAACCTGCACTCAGGAGGAATTTTTCAGTAAGATTATACTCCAGGCCTAAAGCCAGCTCATAGAAATTTTTATCAATTACTGCATCATTTGGAACCAAAACACCGAAAGGATCTTTTTTACCGTAATCAGCATTTTTATCCCAATAATAATTAAATCCAAGCGAAGCGTTTAACTTTTTAGCAACAGGGTAAGAAGCTCCAATAGAAAGCAATGCAGGCATATCAGCCCTTGTTGTTGCACCATCAGGAAACGAACCGGTACCATCAACTGTAGTTTCATTTGTGAGTTCAATTTTTGTCTTCATTTCGTATTTGAAAGCAAGGGTCAGTTTTTCAGCAATGGTAAGGTTTGCTCCAAAGATCGGAGTATAACCTGTCCCTGTTTGAGTTACATCTACCTGAGCATCCCCTGTACCAGCAGCTAAAGCACCCATTTGCGCTGCTCCTCCACTTAATTGAGCAGCTCCCGCAGTTGCCTGTGCTGAGCCGGCAGTTGCCTGTCCTGCTGTTGTTGTATAAACAACCTGTGATGTAGCGATAGGTGTACTTGCTGATTGGCCTACTGCAGTTAAAGCTCCTTCAAACTGAGCTTGTTGCGTTGCAGTTATATATCCTGCAGCCTGAGCTTGTGCATAGGTTAAGGATCCCAAACCATTAGCTGTAAGATCTCCGGCAGCAGCAGCAGCTCCTGTATATTGTGTTGCTACACCGGTATAATAGGTTGCAACACCCGTATAATAGGTTGAACCGTCAGAAAAATATTTATTCATTTGAGTTCCGAATGCCTGAGCTTTCAAAAAGTCACCGGCAAATGTGGGAGCAGTAAAACCCGGAATTGAAGGTGCTGTGTATGTAGGGTTGATCATAATATCCATGATAGAACCGTTATACGTATTCTTAGCTGTAACAGCACGAATACCAGCAAAAAGGGAAATAGCCGGATTAATTTCATAAGAAACACCAAACTGGTAGCCAAAATAAATTGAAGTACCTTCGAAATTAATATCAGCTTTATAATCAGTAACACCAAAACCAGTACCCAATTTAGGCACTAAATCTGAAATCCCCATTTCGAAGGATGGTAAACCCGTATCATAGGTAGCACCGCCGCCGCCGCCGACCGGATTGAAACCAAATGAAAAAGCAACTTTATCTATTTTATATGCCATGTAAACACCAGGAAAAACAGGAGCTTTAACGATACCAGTGTATTTTGCGTCAGGTGATCCATGCAGGTAAGGATAGTCGTTAATTACGTCTTTGGTTTGAAAAATGGATTGATTATTCAAAGAAAGATGGAATCCGTTACTTAATTTGGTAAGTCCTGCTGGATTGTAATATACAGCATCAATCCCTAAACAAGCATTCCGGGCAAGCATACGTGCATAAGCTGCACTTTGATTGGTATTAGTCATTATTCCCCCAGCCATAAGGCCTGTACTTAATAATGCTGCAGAAAGAGCAAGGAGTAGTTTTCTTTTCATTTTTCTGTTTTTGGTTAATAGTTTAATTCCTATTTGTCTTTGAAGCAGCCAAAATATACAGTTTTTTCCATAATACCAAATTAAATTGAAGGCCAGAACATTACAAACAGCCTACACCCTTACGTATTCGGGAGTTTAGATATGTTTGATAAATTAACAATTAGTTAACAAAATACCTGGGAGCAGGAAACAGCCTGTGAATTTCATTGCTACAAATCCAAATATTTGCCAGAAAATTATTTGATTTTTAAACGTCGGTTAGATTTTGCTATACTATCTTTTGTGGCTGGATAAAAATATTTTTCTTCATTTATATACCAGTTTAAATCAAAGCCACAGAGAATTAAACCAGGAATTCCGTTTCTCGAATTATTCTAAAAATGGGTTTTTCATACTTTTATTCATTAATTTTACCGAGGCTAAGCATACAAAATATGATTTTAGCACCTTGGATAACCCGAAATCAGAAGTTTTAGCCTGCTGCACTATCTAATAATCAACACATTGAAATTTTAAGATAAAATTTTGCATAAATTTTAATGTTTTTTTTCAACCTCTATTGCTCAAATAGAAAAAAGAATTACCTTTGCAGCCTCAAAAAACGATATGGTCCGTTCGTCTAGGGGTTAGGACGTCAGGTTTTCATCCTGGTAACAGGGGTTCGATTCCCAAGGCTTCGTAACCGCTATTATGCAAAAACAATGCGTAATTCAATTAAAGCTTTTCGTGAATTAGAAGACAAAACCGTTGCTACGGAAAAACTACCTTCACTTGTTTCTCTAATTGATAAACTGGCTAAGAAAAGCATCATTCACAAAAACAAAGCCGCGAACTTAAAATCAAAGCTCACAAAAAAAGTGAACGCGCTTTAATCAAAATCTTTACTTAGGAAAGAGCCTCTGATTTCAGGGGCTTTTTCGTTTTATATAGTTTTGTATTTTAGCATCATCTATTTATTCTGTTTTAAAAACAATTAACTGATGAATAAAATATCGAAAATTTCTATTAAAGATTGGGCTGAAGATGATCAACCACGCGAAAAACTTCTAAATAAAGGACCAGCAGCTCTCAGCAATGCCGAATTAATTGCAATATTAATTGGTTCCGGTAACAATGAGGAATCGGCAGTTGCCTTATCAAAAAGAATTATGAATGAGGTAAACGACAACTTTGCTGAATTAGCAAGGCTCACTATTTCGGATCTTCAAAAATATAAAGGAATAGGCGAAGCAAAAGCAATTACAATAGCTGCGGCACTTGAACTCGGACGTAGAAGAAGTACTTCGATTCTTAACGAAAAGCCCCAGGTTAAAGACAGTAAAACTGCCTATATCCTGTTCCAGAAAGAACTCGGGGATTTGAATTACGAAAGCTTCTGTGTGCTATTGCTTAACAGGGCTAATAAAGTTTTGAAAACTGTAAGGATAAGTGATGGCGGAATAACCGGTACTGTTGTTGACCAGCGAAAAGTCTTTAAAATTGCTCTTGATAATAATGCCACATCAATTATTTTAGGACACAATCATCCTTCGGGCCAGCTTACACCAAGTACTGCAGATATTGACCTGACTAAAAAGATGAAAGCTGCCGGAGAAACGCTCGATCTACCGGTTCTCGATCACATTATTGTTGGCGACGGGAATTATTATAGTTTTGCAGATGAAGGAATAATGTGAAAGAAGGAGGGGTTAGGGATTGGGAGTTGGGATTTAGAGAGATGGGGAAAAGGACTATTGAACATTTGAACATTGAACATTTGAACATTGAACATTGAACATTTGAACATTGAACATTTGAACGCGAAGCATTTGAATTTACCATTTTAGATCGACAGATAGCCAATTAACTAATTAGAAGAAGATTTTAATGCTAAAAATAGTAACCGTAGTTGGCGCAAGGCCTCAGATTATTAAAGCTGCTGCTTTGAGCCGCGCTATTCGGAATTCGTTTTCAAATGAAATTGAGGAGATAATTATTCATACAGGACAACATTACGATGCCAATATGTCGCAGGTGTTTTTCGAAGAACTTGGTATTCCAAATCCACATATCAACCTTAATATCGGCTCAGCTTCGCACGGCAAACAAACAGCACAGATTATTCACGATATTGAGAAGGTATTGCTTTCAGAAAAGCCTGATTTTATTGTGCTTTTTGGCGACACTAATTCAACATTAGCCGGAGCTATTGCTGCAAGTAAAATACATATTCCTATCGTACATATCGAAGCCGGATTGCGCTCATTCAATAAAAGTATGCCTGAGGAAATTAACCGTATTATGTGCGACCATGCCTCTACCCTACTGTTTGTTCCTACTCAAACAGGAATAAAAAACCTGGAACGGGAAGGTTTTACAACCGGCACTGCCGCCCCTTATACTGCAGATCATCCTGGCGTTTTTCATTGTGGAGATATTATGTTCGACAACCTTGTTCACTTTTCGGAAATGGCCGGGCAGAAAACAGATATCATGCAAACTCTTGACCTGAAAGAGAATGAATTTGTACTTTGCACCATTCACCGCGATAATAATACAGACTCACCTGAACGCCTGAACCAGATTATCAGCGCCATGTGTTATATTGCAGAAACCATGCAATTGAAAATTGTGATTCCATTGCATCCGCGTACATCAAAAATAATTGAAAGTAAACTTCCAAAAGACATATACAACAGGCTGACTACCAACAATAACATTCATCTTATTCCGCCGGTTTCGTACCTCGAAATGATCATGCTTGAAAAAAACTCATGCCTGATTCTATCTGACTCAGGCGGAGTACAGAAAGAAGCATATTTTTTCAAAAAACCATTAGTTGTTGCACGCCCTGAAACAGAATGGATCGAAATTATCGAGAACGGAGCCGGTATTATTGCCGATGCTGATGAACTTAAAATCATAGAATCGGTGAAATATTTTATGAATGCTGGTCATCTTGAATTCCCTGATGTTTTTGGTGACGGACATGCTGCAGAGTTTATTTGCCGGACGATGCTGGATCAGAAAAAATAATCAGCAAAACTTCAACAGAACTTACAATGCTCCGGGTTTTCATAAAATCCTGGATTGTTTTTTTGTTTCGTACTTTTGCATATTTAGCATCAATCACTAATTGAAGCTAACTGTAAAAGCAGGTTTCAAGAAAACTAATCCGGAAATTTCGATTGTCATGCAGACCAATATAAAAAACAAGACCTTATCAGACCTGGCGAAGCTGCTGTCAGAAAATAAATCTGAAATAATTTATCAGAACAAGATTGACCTTTCCGGCTCAAACAAACTTGATCCGACTTTAACAGACAGATTAAAAGTAGACGAGAAAAAGGTTGATGCTATGATCGCTTCAATCAACGAAGTAATCAATCTCAATGACCCTGAAGGAGAATTACTTCACCATTACAACCACCCGAATGGAATGCGGGTCGAAAACAGGAGTGTACCTTTTGGACGAATCCTGATCATATACGAATCACGTCCTGATGTAACCATCGAAGCAGCCATAAATGCTTTTAAAGCAGGAAATAAAATCTATTTAAAAGGAGGAAAAGAATCAAAAAACACCAATGTTTTCCTGGCTAAACTCTGGGAACAGGCTCTTCAAATGAATAATCTTCCTTCGGATATTGTAACCTATCTGGATATTGACAGGGAAGAAACACAACGATTATTGAAAGACAATCACCTCCGGTTGGATTTAATCATTCCACGTGGAGGCGAAGAGTTGATAAATTATATCAGGCAGAACACTTCTGTACCTCTTATCATCAGCGGCAGAGGAAATAATTTTGTTTATGTTCATACGGATGCCGATTTTTCGATGGCTCAGAATATCATTATCAACGGAAAAAGCAGGTTAAGCGTTTGCAATGCTATTGATAAAGTATTATTTAACATCAACACCGATAATTTAAAGCAAAAAGTTCAGCAGGTTCTGTCAAAGGCAATAAAGATGAACCTTGATGTTTATGGTGATGGAGATTTGTTTAAATCTTTTGAAGCCATAAAGCCTATGGAAGATCAACTGATGTATGAACAGGAGTTTCTTTCGCCGAAAATACTTTTCGGATTTGTTGATACTATAGAAAATGCAATTGAAACAATTAACAAATATTCAGGCGGGCATTCAGCTGTTATTGTTACTGAAGATGAAATAGTTGCTGAAAAATTTCAGAATGAAGTAGATTGTGCTGCCGTTTATCACAACGCGTCAAGTCGGTTTACGGATGGAGGGCAGTTTGGATTCGGCGCCGAAATAGCTATCAGCACCCAGAAGCTGCATTTCCGTGGCCCTGTAGGATTGGCTCAACTTGTTACTAATAAATGGTTTATAACCGGAAACGGACAAATTAGGAAGTAGAATGAAAGGAATAATTGTAGTTAAAATAGGCACATCAACGCTAACCGCGGGAACGAATAAGATTTCGAGAGGTAAAATAGAAGACATTGCACGGCAAATAGACAGATTAAAGGGAAACTACGAAATCGTACTGGTTTCATCGGGCGCTATAGCAACCGCCCGGCAATTTGTAAATATAGAAGGATGGGAAAATATCGTTCAATCCAAACAAGCTTTATCAGCTATCGGGCAGCCCAAATTAATGCAGATTTACAGCGAGGTGTTTGGTGATTTCAATCTTAAAATCGCGCAGTGTTTAATGACCTACCGTGATTTTGAAAACGAAGTTTCCAGAATTAATACGGCTAATACAATCAGTGAATTACTGGCACACAATTATATTCCGGTCATCAACGAAAACGACACTGTTGCTGTTGAAGAACTGATACTTGGAGATAACGACAAATTATCTGCACTGGTAGCTAATCTGATACATGCGGATAAACTGATTATTGCTTCAGATATCGACGGTTTGTTCGACAAGAATCCAAAGCTTTATCCGGATGCCAGACTAATCACTGAGATTTCAGATTTAGAATCCATTAGCCAGTTTATTGAAGAAAATGATAATGGCCTTGGAACAGGCGGAATGACATCAAAAATAAACGCGGTAAAAATATGTTTCGAGAAATACATTACGGTTTATATCGTGAATGGCTCGAAACCAAACTTTATTGAGGATAGCCTTGGTGGTAAAATTGATTTCACAAAATTAATTCCTTTGAAAAATATATAGGGCTTTCTCACTCAATTTCAGTAGACATATGTAATGTATTTTAGATTTTCAACCGGGCTGACAATTTAAATTTATGTTGTACGTTCGCAGAACTTTTACAAAGAGTATTAGTTGCAATATATTATTAAATAAGACAATATTATCTTTATGAAAACCAATATTATAGTTGTATTACTCGTAATTATTACGTTGCATTCCTTTGGACAAATCAGTTTTGAAAAAGGCTACTTTATTGACAACAACAACCAGCGGGTTGAATGTTTAATTAAGAATGTCGAATGGAAAAATAATCCAACTGAATTTGAGTATAAAATTACTGAGAACGGAATTGCAGAGAAAGGCAAGTTCAACTTCGTAAAAGAATTTGGGATTACGGGTTTCTCCAAGTATGTGAGAGCAGATACGGAAATTGATTTAACGTCGTCCAATGTTAATAGCCTTTCAAAGACGCGTGATCCTGAATGGTCGCAGCAGAAATTGTTCCTCAAAGTGCTTGTTGAAGGGAAAGCAACACTGTATTACTACGAAAATAAAAGCTTGATACGATTTTTCTATTCTATATCGGATATGCCTATCAAGCAATTGATTTACAAAGAATATATTGTAAATGAAAATCAGGTTGCTGGTAATTATAAATTTCGAGAACAACTCTGGTTGGATGTTAGATGTGCAAATTCAAATACATCTTATCTGGAACAAATCAATTATAAAAAGAATGACCTTGAGAAGTACTTCAAAAAGTACAATGAGAGTTACAGCATAGCAACAGTAACTTATGGTAAAAGTTCGGGTAAGGATTCGTTCCATTTTAGGATTTGCCCTGGCATGAATTATTCTAAAGTAAAATTACATGATCTAAGCTATCCAGGTTCAACAGTAGACTTTGGTAATCAGATAAATTTCAGCATTGGATTGGATGCAGAAGTTATACTACCGTATAACAAAAATAAATGGGGAGTTATTTTCACACCCAGCTACCAGTATTTTAATGCCACTGCAAATTATGAAAACACTCCCATTGCAGTTACCATCGATTATCAATCGATTGAATTCCCTATAGGAATCAGGTATTATTTCATGTTAAACAAGGATATGAATTTATTTGTAAACGCTATGTTTATAAGCTCTATTAGCTTTGATTTTAATTCAAAGTTTACAAGTTTGGGATTGTATATTAAAACTGGTAATTGCATGGCATTAGGAGGAGGCATTTCGTATAAAAGATTCAGCTCAGAAATGCGATATTATACCAACAGAGAATTGTTGAACGATTATATTTTTAGAAAAACGGAATATACAAGGATCTCTTTAAGCATTGGTTACAAGCTATTATAAAGATATAGAAGTTGTTACGTAAACATTCATGAATCTTAAAAAGCGACCTTTTTAAAAAATTAATGTATTGATATGTTTGTTACTCCAAAAGAATTTGTACCTTTGCACTCCATTTGTAAAAATCACGCATTACAATAACTAAAATAAAGTAAAACAAATGATTAGACAGTACGAAGCCGTTTTCATTATGACTCCCGTTTTATCTGATGAACAGATGAAGGAAACGGTAAGCAAGTTCCAGAAGTTCCTTAATGACAAAGGGGCTACAATTATTAACGACGACAATTGGGGCCTACGTAAGTTGGCTTACCCTATTCAGAAAAAATCGACCGGATTTTATCATCAGTTCGAATTTCTTGCTGAAGGTAACCTGATCAACGATTTCGAAATCGCCATGAAACGTGACGAGCGCATACTTCGCTTCCTCACCGTAGTCCTCGACAAACATGCTGTTGCATACAGCACTAAACGTCGCGCTAAAAAAGCAGCAAAAGCTGAAGAAAAAGCACAGGCTTAATTGTAACCCAAAAAAATCAGAAAAATGGCCACACAAGGAAATTCGGATATTAAATACCTGACTCCCATTACGGTTGACGTCAAAAAGAAAAAATATTGCCGTTTCAAAAAGAGCGGAATTAAATACATTGATTACAAGGATGCTGAATTCTTGCTCAAGTTTATCAACGAGCAGGGTAAGATTTTACCACGCCGGTTAACCGGAACAAGTACCAAGTACCAGCGTAAAGTTGCCCAGGCTGTTAAACGCGCCCGTCACTTGTCGTTATTACCTTACGTTGCAGACTTATTAAAATAGTAGGAGGCTCAAATGGAAATTATACTCAAAAAAGATGTAACCAATTTAGGTTACGCACACGATGTTGTGTCAGTTAAAGACGGCTTTGCCCGCAATTTTCTTATTCCTCAGGGTCATGCTGTTATGGCAACCGAACCTAACAAGAAGATTAATGCCGAAGATCTCCGTCAGAAATCATTCAAGGCTCAGAAAACCAAGAAAGAAGCTGAATTAGTTGCTCAATCGCTTGAGAACATTACAGTGAAAATCGGAGCTAAAGCAGCTGAAACCGGAAAAATTTACGGATCAGTTAATGCTATACAAATTGCAGATGCACTTCGTGAGCAATTTAAAATTGATATTGATCGCAAAAAAATACATGTAGATGGCGAATCAATTAAGGAAACAGGTTCGTATACCGCTAACATTCGTCTGCACAAGGATTTACAGGTAACTATCAATTTCGAGGTTATAGCTGAATAATCCCTTCGCATAGCAACAAAATATTTGCTAATTTAATCCCGGTTTAAACCGGGATTTTTTTTTGCACCTGCAAAATAAAAGTATATGCTATCACACAACCAGACTAAATATATCAACTCGCTGAAAATCAAGAAATTTCGGCAGAAACACAACGCTTTTATTGTTGAAGGCGAAAAAGGTGTAAGTGAACTTCTGAAAAGCGCAATAAAACCTGTAAGCATTTTTGCGCTTAGTGAGTGGTTTGATCAGAACCTATCACGTTTGAGAGGTAAAAATATTGAAATACAGGAAATTACAGCCGGTGAACTTAATAAAATAAGTGATTTAATTACTCCAAACCAGGTATTGGCAATTGCGGAAATACCGGTGAACGACATTACATCTGTGTCTAAAAACGATGGAATGATACTTGCGCTGGACGGAATTCGCGATCCCGGCAACATGGGAACTATGATACGTACAGCCGATTGGTTTGGAATAGGTAAGATTATTTGCTCTACTGACTCTGTAGATATGTATAATCCAAAAGTTATTCAGGCAACAATGGGCTCGTTTAGCAGAGTGAATGTTTTTTATGAAAACCTTCCGGATTTCTTCAAAAATTTATCTACTGAGATACCGGTATTCGGTGCACTGCTGGAAGGACCGGATATTACACAAAAAACGTTTACCCGTCCGGGTATTATCCTCATAGGCAGTGAATCGCATGGAATATCGGGGAGCCTGATACCCTATATAAATGAACCTCTTCATATCCCTCATTTTTCGGCTCCAGGAAAAGAAAATCATGCCGAATCATTGAATGCATCAATTGCCAATGGAATTATATGTTACGAAATATGCAAACAGCTTTTAAAAAATAATTTTTGATTTTTCCATATTATTATGTAAAATTCACTAATTTTTTGCTTAAATTTGTAGTTTAACGTCAACCATAAAACCTTATCACCGTGGCCCCTTTATCAAAATTGATCAATTATCATATAGAGGAACTGAAAAGGATGGAAAACCTTTCGGAGAGAACAAAAAATGTATGCCTCGAGGGCTCACTCGATACATTGTTTAAAATTCTCTATTATTTTCTTGAACGGAATACATTCCGTGATATCAGGAATTGCGGCCTTAAAACCGACATGGAATTGATTAACCTGTCGAAGAAGTACCTAAGTATATCCGGACTTACTCTGGAAGATCTGAGGATGAACGAACCATTACTCGGATTTGAAGACTTTAAACTTTTTTGTTACGTTAATTTTAAAGTCCCGTCGGAAGTAACAGAATCATTTAAAGAAGCATTTATATCGAAGGATTTTCCTTTATTCGGATATGTACAAACCATGATCAAATATATTTTAAATGATCGTGAACAATACATCTTCAATAACAACTATGGGTTTGTCGAAAAATCGCAGAAACGCACATTACAAGCCATAGGAGACCATTACAGTATCACCCGTGAACGAGTGCGTCAGATTTCACAAAAAGTACCTGATAAAGTATTTATAGCTATTACTAAAATTTCACATCGATTTGTAAGTATCGACAAACATTTTGATTACGGATTAGACCTTAAGAAAGAGATTATTGTAGTAAATCAGGAGCTTGTTGATCAGATTAACAAGAAGGAACATCTTACCTATACCGGCAAATTATACGCACTTGTTTTTTCAGGGATTTTTCAACGCTATTTTATAAGCACACAAAGCATTGAAAACAACTATCTTCATTATTATCTTGTTAGCCGCAAGTACAAAGAAGTATTTGACTTCAAAGCATTTATAAATGACCTTGAAGAGCGGAATTCAATACGGATGGTCAATGATCTGCCGGTTGACATTATGAGTTATCTCAATGGCTTTGTACTGCCAGGACAAATAGTGAACGACAGGCTTAAGCAGATATGTAAGAGGATGGCAACAGAAGAATTCGGACTGGGATATGATAAAACCAATATAATTTTCAGACGAAACTCATTGGTAAAGCTTTCGGAGCATATCATAAGTATCCTGGAGGCTTATGGCAGACCAATGAAACTCACTGAGATTTGTAAAGAACTGAAAACCCGTTCAAAACGCATTCCACCCAATATTGAGTCTTTACGTTCATCCATCCTAAGCATTGAAGAGGTAGCAGCAATAGGGAAAACCAGTACTTATGCACTAAAGGAATGGGATATGGTAAAAACCGGAACCATAAAGGAGTTGGTAAAAGAATTGCTGGAATCGTCCGCCGAGCCTAAACATATTTCAGAAATAGCTGTTTATGTAAATAAGTTCAGACGAACAACGGATAAAAATATCCTTTCAAATCTGAAGCTTGATAAAACCAATACATATGTGTTTTTTAAACTGGGTTATATTGGATTGAAATACAAACAATACAAAAACATCCAGATTCAGAGTGATAAAAAAACACGTGGAAGGAAACCTAAAGTTCAGACAGATGATAATCAGCTGAATCTGATATAGGTTTGGCTAACAGAGATTTTACTGCTTTAATAAAACACAAGTTGCTATTTTCTCTGAATTCATATTAATTTTTAAATTTTTTACAATGATCAAATTAATTCTGGTTGCGATAGTTTTGTTAGGATTTGCGTTTGCAGGCATCGCAATAAAAATGTTTTTCTTCAAAGATTCTGAATTCCGTAAATCATGCAGCAGTGTTGATCCTCAAAGCGGACAACGGTTAGGTTGCAGTTGCGGTGGCGAAGAGACTACATCCTGTGAAAACAGTTAATAGAAAAAATACGAGTTTATAAAAACAGCTGTCGAAAGGCAGCTTTTTTTTTGCTGAAAAAAGCAAGAAAAGTGAGAATAAATAATTAGGTTTAAGTTTGACTATAGCGGAGTAATATCTGTTTATCAATAATATAAAAGATTACATCTGATATCTGCTATGTAAACCGTGCATTCCCACCCGGTTTTATCGTACCTTCGCCAGGTACTCAAAAAGCAGTAAATTGATCAAAAAAATACTCCAAACGCTGAATATTGAAGCGCTTAACACCATGCAGGTGGAATCTGTTGAAGCGATCAGCAAAAACAAAGATATTATTTTACTATCCCCTACAGGTTCAGGAAAAACACTTGCTTTTCTTTTACCAGTTCTTAAAAACCTTGAAAAAGATAATAATAAAGTACAAGTTCTGATTTTAACACCATCGCGCGAACTAGCCATTCAGATTGAAGATGTTTTCAAATCGATGAATACAGGTTTTAAAGTAAGTTGTTGCTATGGCGGGCATAAAATGAGTGTTGAAAAGAATAATCTGATAGAACCACCAGCTATACTTGTCGGAACTCCGGGAAGGGTTCTGGATCATATTTCACGGAAAAATTTCACAACCGAAGGAATCCATACCCTTGTGCTGGATGAGTTTGACAAATCACTTGAATTAGGATTTCAAACAGAGATGTCGGCAATTATTGAATCAATGAGCAATGTTAAAAAACGTATCCTGACTTCGGCTACAAAAGCCTTGGAAATTCCTGCTTTTACAGGTATCAGCGAACCGTTTGTATTGGATTATCTGAATGAAAATGTGGCAGTTAGCGGACTACGCTGTAATATTGTCAAATCGGTTAATAAAGATAAGCTCTCTGCATTATTCCAATTGTTATGCCTTTTAGGTGGTGAACAAACACTTGTTTTTTGCAATCACAGGGAGGCAGCACAACGCGTAAGCGATTCGTTGACAGATAGTTCAATCATAAATGAATATTTTCATGGTGGCCTGGAACAACATATTCGTGAACGGGTGCTCGGAAAGTTCAGAAACGGAAGCTGTAATATACTGGTTTGTACGGACCTGGCCTCGCGCGGATTGGATATCCCGGAAATAAAGCACGTAATCCATTACCACTTGCCAGCTAACGAAGAAGGTTATATCCATCGCAATGGCCGTACAGCGCGAATGAATGCCGAAGGAGACTCATACCTCATATTAAGTGCCGAGGAAACTGTACCTGCTTATATTAA
>JFJP01037788.1_pt1 | contig 24817 bp, 13 predicted proteins | sample 431651 | NCBI WGS metagenome assembly JFJP01 (sample SAMN02602958, study PRJNA72255) | Microbial mat metagenome, whole genome shotgun sequencing project. | biome: fresh water; feature: sink hole; material: water; isolation source: purple microbial (photo- and chemosynthetic) mats found in...
GGCTGCCATTGGTCCGAGTGGATGGCAATTTTATTTCCGTTTAGATAAACATCAACCTTGCCTCTTGTCTCTTTAAGAATCAATCGCTTTTCGCCGGACAAATTTTCAACCGAAAAATCAAGAGAATAAACCCAGTCGTTTTCAGAAACCCAGAAGCATTTTTCCATTCCAAACGGTTTCCAGGGTTCTTCTATTTTTTTATGGTGAAGAAGAATTTCGTGAGGCATGGCAGGAACTACAGGCACATCAAACCATTCGCCTGAATTATTTATTCCTGAAACAGAAAATTCTCCGGGAGTAATCGAACGTATTTTCCAACCATCAGAGAACACTTGTTTTTCAATTACACCATCTTTCAAAGGTGAATCAATTGGGGATAATATTCGGCTATTCAAAAAGCTTCCCATTGCCCATGAATTTCCAAATGTAACTGCAGCAGTAGCTGCTAAACTTTTTCCAAAAAAATTTCTGCGATTCATTTTAATATTCTCCTCTATTTTGTATTACTAATACATCGAGACTACTGAAAAATTTTATCGAACTCCATTTGGTCTCTTGAATATTCCAAAACCACAGATATTCAACCTAAAAGCAAAAAGTAAATACGCTAGCTCCTTTATTTAATTTCAAAACTTCCTTCCAAACCTTCTATAGAGTTTGCGGCAATCCATATTTTAAATGTTCCCTTTTCAACTATAGGTTCAAAATCCTGATTTAACACAGCTAATTCGGATGCAGGAAGATCAAACTTTACCTCTTGTGTTTCACCTGCTTTTAAATACAATCTCTTAAATCCTTTTAGTTCTTTAATGGGACGAGTTGTTGAGCCTACTAAATCCCGAACATATAACTGAACCACTTCTGTGCCTGCCAAGTTGCCAGTATTGGTGATTTTTGCAGAGACCTTTACTATTCCATTAATGTCAATTTGGGAAGAAATAATTTTCAAATCACTGTATGAAAATGAAGTGTAGCTTAATCCATAACCAAAAGGATAAAGTGGCGTGGGTAATTCTTTAATATAGGTATTAGACTGAGGTCTCCCGCTATTTCTGGCATTATAGAATACCGGAATGTGTCCTGAATGGGATGGAAAACTTGTCGTCAATTTGCCCGAAGGATTTTTCACTCCATAGATAACATCCGCCAAAGCATTTCCACCTTCGGTTCCAGGATGCCATGCTAATAAAAGTGCATCAGAGTTTTCCTTTTCAGGCGTTAAAACTAATGGACGTCCATTGAAAACAACTGTTACAATTGGTTTTCCATACTTTTTTAGCTGCTTAATCCAATCACTTTGATTACCGGGCAGATTGATGTCTGAGCGGGAATGAGCTTCACCAAAAGTATCAAACTCTTCCCCCACACAAGCAATAATAATATCGGTTAAAGTTGTTATCTTATCTACGACATTTACTTTTGAAGGCGCATTGTTTTTTAGCCCCTGAAAAGTTGTAATTACATCTTTTTCATCTCCAAACGATTTCCACCATCCCATGATGTTTTGCTCTTTGGCAAATGAACCAACTACAGCAACTGTGAGAGATCTGTTCTTAATAGGCAAAGTTTGATTCTTATTTTCTAACAATACCATTGACTCAGCAGCTGTTTTACGTGCCATTTGGCGGTGTTCAGCTGTTAAAACCTCTCTAGAGGCACGACTTTCGTCAGTATATGGTTTGTTAAATAGACCTTTTTTTAACTTCACATACAACAAACGTCTCACGGCATCATTAATTACCTTGGCAGAAATATAATCAGGCTTAAGTTGATAGGCTATTCCACTCTTCATCTCCATATCTACGCCTGCATTAAATGATTTTACGGCTGCATCAATTGAATCGGCGGCATAACCATGATTTAACAGTTGCTCTACAGCATCCCAATCACTTACTACGAACCCGGGAAATCCCCATTTTTCTTTCAAAACCGATGTCAGTAGTTTTTTATTAGCGGTAGCTGGCACGCCGTTGATATCATTAAAAGCACTCATTACCGTTAAAGCACCGGCATCCACTCCAGCTTTATAAGGAGGCAGATATACTTCATACATCGAACGGTCTGAAATATCGGTATATTGATAATCTCTTCCGCCCAATGCATTACCATAACCAACAAAATGTTTGAGGCAGGATACTAAACGGTCTTCATCTGCTACATTATTACCCTGAAAACCTTTTACCGATGCTGCACAGAAAGACTCATTTAAATAAGTATCTTCACCAAAGCACTCCGCGATTCTTCCCCAGCGAGCATCGCGGGAAACATCCACCATTGGTGCAAAAGTCCAATCAATGCCAAAAGCACTTGCTTCCTTTGCAGCTATCGCAGCACATTCTTTTACCAGCGCAGTATCCCATGTGCAAGACTGTGCCAATGATATGGGAAAGATGGTTTTAAAACCATTAATAACATCATGCCCAAAAATAATAGGGATGCCCATTCGAGATTCTTCTATTGCAATTTTTTGTAATTCATTCTTTACCGAAGCGGTTAAAAAACTTTTTTCGGTTACAAGAATTGAACCAATTTTTCCGTCTCTTATGTCTTGCTTAATCTTTTCATCTATTTTATTCACTACCTTCTGACTCATTTGACCAATTTTTTCTTCGAAAGTCATTCGGGATAATACATCTTCCACTTTTTGGTATATCAGTTTGTCTGATTCTGAAACGTTTTTTGTTTTTTGCTCAGCCCAAGCAGTTAATAACATTATAAGGGCCATGAGGGCTAACAATTCAATTGATTTTAAAGACATGCTTTTTAAATTTAATTTTTGATACTTATGCTTCATTATAAACCTCTTTTTGTTCTAATTGGCATCTTGGTTTTTTTTGTTGCTGTGCTCTTTTACATTTGTGTTTTCATTAATGAATATCTAATGTTCCTGATCAATTAATATCTATGGCTCTTACCTTAAGACAGTATCATTCAGCTTGTCTTTAGAGGATCAATATGTAAATGTTGGAAATCAATTTATTTTACCAAATAATATTATTACATAAACTTCTCAAAGATCATATCTCACTCAGCTTTGGATAGGATGTTCGAGCATTCAAATTTGTTCCATTGTTTTTCCAAAGAACGATCAAATGAATTACCCAGCCGCACAGTCGGTAAAGCCGACGCAAGCGTCGGGGTATTTACCCAGTTGAGAAAATAAAAATATTTGTTTCATTTTTATCAACTCTCTTTTCTTTAACTTAACTAGCAATAAGTATTCTAATAAGATTAGCAGTTCTTTATTTATTTTAAATTATCTTCTAATTACAACTAGTTTTAATTTTTCTTAAATATTCTTGCGGCGTAACCACCACCAGATGCAAGAACAACTTTTAATTTAGAATCTTTTGTAACATCCAAAGTAACTTTCTTAAAATCATTTCCGTTGCGATCGGCATTAATTCCATCCTGCCATATTTCTGCTACATAATTCCCATCGTCAAGAAAAGATAAGTTGGCAACCATTTCACGAGGTGAGTCATCGGTCATTGCACCAACAAACCAATCGTTTCCATTTTGACGTGCAAGCAATACATAATCAGCAATCTTTGCATCCAGCACAATTGTTTTATCCCACACACTTGGAACCTTGGCGAGAAATTCCATGCAAACGGGTTCACGATAATAATTGGTTGGACTATCAGCCAGCATTTGCAGAGGACTTTCATAAACAACATACATTGCAATCTGCTGGCAGCGTGTACCCATGCTTGCCGGCTGCGTAAACATTGGCTTGAACGATTCTTTTGTAATATTATTCATTGCGCCAGGTGTAAAATCCATTGGACCTGCAAACATGCGAATGAACGGAATCGTAACACAGTGTTCAGGAGTAATATTGGAAGACCATTTATTATTTTCCAAACCTTTTACACCTTCGTTGGAAATAAAATTAGGATAAGTGCGCTGCAAACCACTTGGTTTGTACGCGCCATGAAAATCAACAAGCAATTTTCTTTTTGCCGCTTCACGCGTAACCTTCCAATAATAATTTACAATTGCCTGATCATCGCGCTGCATGAAATCAACTTTAATTCCAGCCGCACCCCATTTTGCAAACTGATCAAGCGCAACTTCTAATTGATTGTCCAACGTTTTCCAAACTACCCAAAGAATTACTCCAACATTTTTTTGTTTTCCATAATTAATTATTTCCTGAACATTCATTCCCGGTGTAATTGAAAGCAGATCGCCAAGTTTATACCATCCCTCATCAAGCACTATGTATTCAATTCCATATTTAGAAGCGAAGTCGATATAATATTTATATGTTTCTGTATTGACGCCTGCGCGGAAATCTACATTATAAATGTTATTGTAGTTCCACCAGTCCCACGCAACTTTTCCAGGTTTTATCCAGGATGGATCCTGAATTTGATTTGGTTTTGCAAGAAGATAAACAAGTTCGTTTGTAATTAAATCGCCATCCTTGTTTGTTATAGCAAATATGCGCCACGGGAAAGTGCGGTTCCCCTTTGTCTTCGCTATAAAATCTGCCCGCTTTGTTGGTTCTATATCGCGGTCGTTCAACTGTTTTTCTTCAAGAACATAATTTGGGAATATTCCGGTAAGACTATTGTCTGAAGTTCCTTTTAGCCAAAGTCCTGGATAATCTTCAAGATCAGATTCAGTAATGCCAATCAGTGTTCCTTCTTTTGTATCAACAGCTACAGGCAGGCTGGCAAATCGTTTTTCAGAAATATCCTTCAGTGGAAGATATATATATGATCGTTCATTATGAGATTGAAAACTTTCTTCCTCAGGGAAATAGATTGAATAATCACCTGGGAAATTGATTGAGTAATTTTCTGAATTAACTTTCTGTTCACCACCCAAAGAAATTTCGAATCGATATGCGACTCCTTCGTTATATGCACGGAATGTTAAAGCAAAATCTTCTTTGAAAAGGATTTTCAATTCTTTGTAATTCTCACGAACATCTTTACTTTTTTGTTTCACTATACGGTTTACAATATGATCAACAGAATTAGTCATTGTCTCATCGATTTTTGAATTCTCTCCTAAAACAATTCCATTATTAACATTCATGGAAATTGTAGATGGAGAAATAATTGTTTTATTGTTTTTTAAAATTGAAAATGAAATATTCTCTCCAACAGAAATTATAACTTCTGTTTTTTTATCTGGAGATAAAAGATATAATTGTGTTTGTGCTGAAATAGTTGTCAAAAAAAATAATATGAAAGGAAGGATAGAGATTTGAAAATATTTCATAGCAACTCTTTTGTAGTTTATTGAATGTTTAAATAATAAATACAGAAGGCAATACAATCTGACAACGGTATTTTAAGGAATTTGTTCTGCGATTATTTTGTTTTCGAATACAATAGAAATTTATATAATAATCCCAGATTTGTTATTAAGGAAAGTCTCTAATGATAAATCTGTGTTTTATTTTTTCCACGAAAACCCATAGCTTCATTTGTAGCGTTGCCGTCATGACCCTTCCTCGGCGAGATTTACTTGTTATGTCACGGTAGGATTGTGTCAACTTTGAATTATTTTGTTGTATCACCGCAGAACCGTGACACCTTTGCAAAATAAATTTTCTCCATGGTAATGGAAACTCTTTTATACCATTATGCTGCTTCATCCTTTCTTGTATGATTTATTAACTAATTTAAGCACCCAAATCCCAACGACGGAAATAAAGCCCTTGCCGGACAATTGGCAGAGTTTTAATTTCTATTTCCTTCATTTCGGCTTCGCTCAAAGGAGAGAATCCAGAAGCTATTTGCACATCTTCTTCAATTTGGGCCACATTATCAATCCCGATAATAGTGGTACTTACCGGAAGGCTCATGTTGTAGTTCAATGCTTCCTTAATGGTAATTGTTCCTGGTTTTGGAGTTGCCATTCGTGCCGGTTGGTCAGCAATTGGAGGTGGTGCCCAGGTTGAAAGCATTCGGCCACGGGTTGCCACTTTCATTCCTATAATTGCAATTCCTTGTCTTTGAGCTTCTGGAAGAAGATAGTTTTTAAAACTCAAGTAATGCACATCGGCAGCATTAACCGCTAATAAAATCTGATCAAATGAATATCTTTTCAGTGCTTCAAGCAAAACCAATGGTTCGAAATGGCCTGTAATTCCGGTATATCTCACCATCCCTTCTGATTTTGCTTTTTCGAGTGCTTTGATGGCTCCGTCACTTGCAAATATCTTTTCCAATTGATCCTTTCGCTGAATGTTATGAAGTTGCCAGGTATCAAGATGATCTGTTTGTAGATGCTTCAAACTTTCTTCAAGCAAACGCATTGCTCCATTATAGCTTAAATCGTGTGTTTTAGAAGCAAGCCAAACTTCTGAACGGCGTGTTTTCAAAACCCTGCCAAAGTTGATTTGGCTTTGTCCATTTCCATATGCGGGAGCTGTGTCGATATAATTTACTCCAAGATCGATGGCACGGTTGATGATTTTTTCGGACTCCTCTTCAGTACCCTTCATTTCGATCGTCGCTTGGCCGCCCAGACTTAAGATACCAACCTTAAAACCTGTTTTTCCAAACGAACGGGTTGGCATGGCATTATAAGTCCGTTCGTTAAAAGGATTTTCGTTCTTCTTTTTTATTGACACTGGCTTATTACCTGGTTCACCGGCCAAAGCGCTTTCAACTGTCACTGAAGCTGCAGCTGTTGCCGCCAGGCTGCTGCCCAAAAAATTTCTTCGGTTCATTTTATTATTCTCCATTCTTGTGATTGATAAGTAAAGAGTTGTTCTACTTGAGAAAAAAATACAAAAAGGGTTAATGCTAAAAATAAAATTAGAATTGATTTCATCGCTTAACCTTCAGAATTACTTTATGAGAGACATCTGAAATATTCGGGAGTTAGTCATGTCCGAAGGACTCCTTCGGAGGTGAGCCCCGCTTGTCGCGGGATAAACTCCGTCGAACCATGAGTCTGTTCCAATAACCACACTTCGACTCCCGCCATAAAGCTTGGTGGGTAATTCGCTCAGTGTGACTATTTGTGATAGATAACCAATTTTTCAGAAGTCTCAAGCGCACTACTTTACCATTTTATCATAAGATAATGACCTATCACTTTGAATGTCATCAAATCCTGAAACAGAGAATGAATCTATCGTTTGATTTATTCCAACTTTACCTATGGGATGCCTCCCACCATTATAATAGTTTTTGATGGCAAACCTTGCACATGGACGTTTGCCTGCCGGATCCAAAATTGCTAAGGCTAGAATATATTCTCCAGTAGGTACACCTGATAATTGGAATGATTGATATGCTGAGTTGATTTCAGCAGGAATAGTATAGGTATCACTTTTCCCATCCCATTTATCGCCGGGCTGCCAATTTCTTATATCTAGATTTGTAAATGTATTTTTCCAAACTGGTTGTTTTGTTTTTGGATCAAGAAGACTAACTTCTACCGGCCAATTATAATAGAATGGTGTAGAGCCAGTATTCTTTACTTTAAATGAAACTAAAAATTTAGTATTTGTATCTATTCTCTTTGGATAAGATACTTCTGATATAACAAAACGGTATCCCATTACTTTCTGAACAAGAGCTGCGCCCGCGCTCACAGTATCGTTGCTCTGATTGTAATTTGCTATCCAGCCAATATGGTTTGCATGAAGTCTTCTTATTTCGTCTATTATAAAATCTCTGTGCACCGGGTTCTTAAGAGATTCATCAGGACTTTTACCTGGCTGAATTTGCAAGTTACCCCAGTCATAAGCTGCTTCTCCACCAATAACTGCTGTTCTCCATCTTGGAGATGTATTGTTTAGATGAAACGCATAATAATTCTGGTCATGATGTGCAAACGAATCCCAATAATATCCGAAGTTGTAAACATCATCATTGTATGTATTAGGCCATCTTATCATCACAATTTTATTTTGAAATGAAGTTGCAAACTGAGTTGATACTGCATCTATAATTTCATCTTTCGTTGCAGGCCATTCCATTTCTCCCCATTCTCCTATAAGACCCATTTCTACAAAAGCAACGCGGGAGTCATTATCCCATGCTTTCCCCAGCTTCTTAATTAAAGCAATCACTCTCTGCTTAAATTGATCACTTGTAAAATCTCCATCTTTCATATCAGCCGGCCAGCTGCCTTTTCTTCCGGGCCAGGCTAAATAAACACGAGGCACAAACTTAATATTCTGTTCCGCACCACCAAGCCACTTAGTATCGCAGACTTCTATGATTTTTTCAACACCATCACTTTCTGCATTCTCAATTTCATTCCACTTTATATACGTTTTAACCAGAGTAGCATATTCATGTTTCTTCTCTAGTGATGCTCTAAATCCCATGAGTGGATTACGAATAGCATTCTCATATTCTTCAGGATATATTGTTGTTAAACTTTTCTTAGTGGGAGAGCCGGCTTTGCCAGATTCGGTAAACTCAATGTAATCTAAAATTGCTAATGACCCATTTGCTGATAGTGCTTCGATTCTTATTTCATCGCCATTATTGATGGTAATATTTTTTGGTATATGCCATTGCTGTTCATTCATCATGTGCCATTGGTCATCTCTATTTTTTCCTAACCATGAAATAATTTGAATATTGTTTACGTAAAAGGAATACGTGTTTTGTCCAATCTTTTCAGCAATATAACGAGCATCGATATTATACTTTCCGGAAGGGAAATTGAAGTTAAACTTTGCTATACCAGTTGAACCGGTGAGCTTAATAAAGGTAGTGGATTCTTTTTTATCAATCTGATAATTTGTCAGGCTCATTTTTTCTGCCTCAACACGCTTTTCGGCTGCATGTACTATGCCGAATGAAACGGAAACAAAAATTAAAACAGACACCAGTTTCCAAAATTGATTGCTTAAATTTTTCATATCATTTCCATTTTTTTTTGGTTATTACTAATTTCTGAATAACGTTATTAATTATTTGTAGAATGTAACTAAATATTGACCAAACATCTTACTTTATAATCAATCTAAGTTTCGTTTTCCACTACATAACAAGGTTATAACGAGCTATTTCATTTGAAACTGAAAGAATGCAACGCCCTCTGCAGGCAATGTAAACGTATGGTTATCGTTAATTGTAATGGTTTTGCCCGACCATACATCTTTTAATAGAACACTTGGGCGTGCAGCCATCAGATTGTAGCTTTCTTCGAAGGCAATAAATCCTAAATCCAGTTTTGTTAAGGTTACTTTTCGATCGGATGTGGTACGGTTAAATATTCCGATCCATCCCGTCAATGGATCATTCCGATGGGGTGTCAGCCATACATCAACATTCCCTGCCCGATAAACATTAACTCCCATCACGCCATTCTGGTTGCAGGCAAGCATCTCTCTGTTGGTAAGCAATGATTTAGAAACATCGTCCATCGTGAGTAAATCACCTCCAATAATCAAAGGCGAAGCAGCCATGGCTCTCTGAGTAATAAATGTTTTCATTTGGTTCTCATCAAAATTACTTTGGCGGGCATCCTTATTGACCACATCCAAGCGTCCAAAAGGAATCATGTCCATATCGGGCCAGAATCCGGGACCAGCTATGCCCTGAAATTTTTCCCATGCAAAAAAACCTTTTTCAAGACTCAATGGATTGTCCCAAATGTCGCGGGTTATGCGCAACATATTTGCACGCTTGTAATATTGAAGGTGTGCCCAATGATGCACATCTCCTGGTGAAAGGCTGAAGATCATTTTGTGTTTGCCATTTTCGATTGCATTTGCAATCGCAATGATCTCCTGTGGATTAGGCACTACATCGTCAACTTTAATAAAGTCGATCCCCCAACTGGCAAGAGTATCAATTATGGCATTGTAGTATTCCTGTGCGCCTGGTTTTGTCATGTCAACGCCAAAGTTCATGTCGCTCCAAACGCAAATATTTGTTGTATCAGCAATATCGCGGCTAAAATATTTTGTGCCGGGAATCGGAAGATTTTGCCTAACAGCCTCTTTTTGAATTCCACGCATTAGCCATACGCCAAACTTCAATCCCTTTTTATGAGCATAGTTGGCAAGCACTTTAACGCCATTGGGAAATCGTTTTGGATGAACCACACACATACCAAATGACTCTAATCCCATCCCTTTATGAATCTTTGGATTCATGGTTGTATACCATCCGGCATCCATTACAAAGTACTCGTATCCAAATAGAAGATATTTTTCAGCCATAACATCCATCAAGGCATAAGCCTTATCTGCGGTGAGATCGGAACGATAACTGTCATAACTATTGAATCCTAAAAGTGGTTTAGGGGCAAATTTTTGAATGCTGGTTTGCGAATACATCGCCGGAGCAATGACCATTGAAATCAAGGTCAACATCATTGATAAAATCATTTTTTTAGTTTTCATATATCTTCCTCATTTTGTTATGTTTAATTTATTGATTTTTTACCCAATCAACTTCTGCATCAACTTCATCCTGGAAAATTTTCCAATGCCAATGGGAATTGTCCTCAATTATTGCTAAATGACTGGGTTGAATATGCGCATCGGTAATCGATACGAGTTTCCTCCAATATTTTTGGGCTTCTATAATATAAGTAATTGCATCCGACTTTTTATTTTGATTCAATGCTACTGCGGTACGGATTTTCTCGGCAAAATATAGACCTAAATACGCCCATGCTTTAACATCTTCTATTTCACATTTCAAGGTTCCATCGGATGTTGAAATGCTGTTTACAATATTTAGAGCCTGCTGGTTATCTGTCTCAAGAGCAGCGGCCAATTGCAGAGGATTGACCTTAATACCAAAGTTTTGGCTACCATCACCATAATCCTTGATGCTTACAAAGTTGGGTTCAATAGGTTTAGAATTTATCACTTCATCTAAAGTAATGAAAGTGCGTTTTTTACCTATAAATCCTTCAGTATAAAAAGAATGGTCCCATGTGAAATCAAAAGATTGCGCGATTCGCTGTGTGGTACGGGTTGATAATTTATAGGCTTCGACCATTTGGCTGCCGGTATTTCCTGTAAATCGCTGGTCAAATGAATTGGCAAAAACAGCATCACTGGTTGTAGGATCATATAATAACCTGCCCCATTGTTGGTAGTATAACCACTGTTTTTCAAATTCATACTTCCAGTTTATATGAGGGTGATTTGGCTTGTGGTAAATGTCCTTGGCAGGAATTAAACATTCCGAACCAATAAAGTACCCACCAACATAATCCTGCCCATTAACTTTAATGTGTTCTCTAATGAAATCAGGCTCTCCCCAACGCAGCCTAAAGAAATCTTCATTCCGAATCATCCATGCCATTTTATGGTGGGTTGGTGCAGGATTTGTCCAGTATTCCTTACCGGTACCTTTACCATGAGCTTTAACCAGAGTTGTTGTAGAATGTCCATGCGACCAGTTGAACTTGAGCTCCACAATCATGGGATTCTCAGGTGTATCGAGACCTGATCTATCAATTAAATCGCGATGTGGCTGATGCCCACCCGAAAGTGCTGCGCGATATATGAACTTTGTTTTACGATTAGCTGCTTTTACACCTGCAAAGATCGTTTTTTCAATCCAGTCGGTCATCTGTTCTCCCTCCCATTTTTGCATTGCCTCGCCCAAGGTAATACCAAGTCCGGTCAGATCAGGGTATTCGTTGATTACCTGTGTAACTGATTCGCGGGTGTATTGCTCAATTTGTGGCGACGTTTTACCATCGGCCCACAATCCTGAATTGCCTTCTCCGTAGTTTTCAACAAAACTTTTCGAAACAATAATATTCCAATTAAGGATGTACGTTTCAATGCCTCTTTCTTTTGCCATCCTAAACAGTGCCGTCCAAAATGTTTTCCACTCTGCCAGCTCAGCATCCGTAAATGGCGTGGCCTTAGGAAAGTTTTTGGCTTTTATCATATACGGAAATGGGTGCAGGCCCCACAAGGTAAGTGCATTAAGTCTGTTTTCGGCCATCATGTCGAGAAAGTCTCTCCACATGTTAAGGTCTTTACTTAGTTCATCATTCGCCTGAAGTGATTCGTTCTCCCTGTATGAATGCCAGGGCAGGTTGTATTTAATCGCACGAAAACCAAAGCGTGGATTCACAAGTTTTTCTTCTATACTTTTTAATTTTTTTTGCATTTCAATCTGTTCAGCTATATCCATAAGACCGTACATGGCTCCGGATTCGTCTATTGCGGATATTTTAAACGAATTACCAGCTTTGCGAATACGGTATCCCTCTTTTTTAATTTCCGCATCTTCATTTTTATTTAGGATTTTAACCTGGACTTGTTCCTTTCCAGTTGCAGAAGCTTTATCAACTAACTGAGATGTGATTTTTATTTTTTGCAGTGCGTTTACAATTTTTGCAGCCCCAAAAATCTCCATTGGTGATTTCTTGTCAATGGAAATTATGAATTGATCCTTTTTTGAATCACTTACAGTTTGAGAGAATATCGTACTGTTTTGGAGTAAAACTAAATAGCAGAACAGAAATAATCTTGTAATAATTTTTAACGAAAACAATTTAATCCTCCTATCTGATGTTTATAAGGTTATTGCTAAAGGTCATTATCTTTACAATCTAAAATAAAGAACCCCGACATAAGTGTCGAGGTATTCTTTCGAATAAAAACTAAAACGCCCAGGAAAGTTTTGTGAATATCGATTGACCCTTTTCCCCTGCTTCAGAAATTCGAGTAGTACCCTCTTGAAATGCAATTTGTATTGAACCAAATGGCGGCAGGAATCGCCAAACAAATACCAGCTGAATTGTTTTACGTTCTAAATCTAAATCACTAATTCTGAATGTATCTTCAAGACTGTATTTTGTTTGATAGAATAGTTTTAGATAAAGATCGTTATTTAAATAGTAACTTGTTCTTAGATAATGAATCCAGCTAGTTTCATCTTTCAAATCGGGATTGAACCATGCTTTGTCAAATTGATATTCAACATTCAAACCGTCAATTACTTTTACTTGCATAGTGCCAGATAAGATATCGAAATCTCTATCAAAGTTTTTTCCATAAATATAACCCGCGCTTAATAAAAGTCCTTGTTTGTTATCATAGTTAATCCTGTTCTCATATTGATTATTTCTAAAATCCTTTTCGTATTTCTTAAATTCATCGACATAACCAAAAGCAAAGCTCCATTCTTTCAGAAAATTTATTTTTGCATCGGAATCCAAAACCCAGCTTCGCAATATTCCGGCAGTACTCCAGTATCTATTATAATTAACCGCAGTTTCAATTGACTCAAATCCATAATCATTTATCCAGAAAGCATGTTTAACATTTGTATCAAATTCTTTTCTATCATCATCTTGTAGATAACCAATCTTGTTCATGTTTGCTTTTACTCCAACTCCGACATACGTGTAACGAACATGAAAGTGAGAGAATTGTGTGTCGAACGATGGACGAACAAAGTAAGTCCAAGAATCATCGTTGTTTTCACCATGAGATTTCACAAACTGAGATGTCATTCCAAATACATCACTAAAAAACAATGTTGAGGTTAGCCCAACAGAACCACTATTAAGATTAGCATAGCTTCTGTTTGCGCCAATAATTCCAATGTTCGAACCGGTAGCAAACTCCCTGTTGACTCTAAAGACAGAATAAGATGCATTTTCTCCCGGCAGCTCATTTCCCCCCGCCGATGAAGGGTCGGATTGAGTTAAGAGAGCGTTAAACTTCCAGTCGTTAATTTTCCCGTTTAATTTTGTCCCCCAAGGAATTTCACCAATTCTTCTTGAATAAAATTGTTTAATTCTGGTTGAATAATTTTCTGCGCCTTCCATAAAAAACGGCCTTTTTTCCGGATACGATAATTCAAAGCGGGTTAAATTTATTTGTTCAACATCTCCTTCAATGGTTGCAAAATCTGGATTGATAGCCGCTTCGACACCAATGTTACTTGATAAATTATATCTACCATTTAACCCTGCATCCGCTTCTGGTCTGGAAGTTTCCTGAATTTTTAATTGTGTATAAGGAATAACAGAGTAGCGTTTTACATTCAGCTCGGATAGCTCTAAGTTAGAAAGAATTCCATACTGCGATACCCTGCTTTGACTTGTAAGCGGCCATGAAGAATAACTTGTCTCTTGCGTTCTTGCAACAGTTCTTCCAACATTAATACCCCAGGCACTCCCTTTTGAGTTGTACTTTATTGATTTGAACGGTATTCCAATTTCGCCAGACCAGCCATCGTTGTTGAATCTTACGGCTGAGTGCCATGTTTCATCCCACTGCGAATCAATAGTATTTCCATTATCTGCAATTCTTCCATCTCTTTGAGTGCCAAATGGATTAACAGAAAAAAAGTATGCATTACTTTTATCGAAGTATGTATCCAGGTAAATGATAATGTTATCATCGTTATCAAGTTCCCCATCCCGTTTAGTGATCTTGGAAGTAATTTTTGATGGCAAAGAATCTTTGCAGTCAAACCCGATATAGATCATTTCATCATTGTAAAGAAATTTTATAGTTGTATTAAAATCAGATTTCTTTCCGTACTCCGGTTTGAACTGGGTAAAATGTGTTAACGATTCTGAATAGCTCCAATCAGTTTCATCCAGTATGCCATCGATATTTATTTTTTCTTTAACTCTGTTATTACTAACAGTTTGAGAAATGGTTAATTGAAAAGTGATTACAATGAGAAATGAAAACCAGCAGAGGAATACGATTTTAGACATTTGTCTTCCAGAGATTGAAAAGTACAGGTAACCTGTGCAAATATTATTTTAATTAACGGAAGTTACTCTGTATTTAACCGAAACAATTTAGATTCGGTTCTTCCATTTTCCATAATGCTTTTTATCTTTTCAATAATCTGCGGATTCGCTTCTGCAATATCTTTTTGTTCATACGGATCATTTTCTAAATCGTACAACTCAATTTTCGATTTGTACCTTTTTCTTATTGCTTTCCATTTTCCCAATCTTACTGCCTGCTGCTTTCGTGCATATTCCCAGTAGAAATAATCATGCGTTTTCTGCTTGTCTAATTTTCCTGTTAATGTTGGAAGAATAGAAATGCCGTCAATATTTTTTGGAGGATTAACATTTGCCATCTCACAAAATGTAGGATAGAAATCCCAAAATGCACAAGTATGATCGATATTAGATTTAGCCGAAATTTTCCCTTTCCACTTTGCAATTAAAGGTACTTTTATACCTCCTTCGTACAATGTAGCTTTAGAACCATGTAAATCACCATTGCTTTTAAAGAATTCAGAATCAATACCGCCAATATTGGAATTCGCACCATTATCACTTGTAAAGACAATTAATGTGTTTTCCTCCAGGCCAAGTTCTTTGACTAGTGAATTTATTTTCCCTACGCCTTTGTCCAAACGTGAAATCATGGCGGCGTAAGAAGCACGCGGCCTTTGTTGAGGAAGATATCCATTCTCGCCTTTGTATGGTGTCTCATTATACGCATTCTCAAAATCCTTCATTGAATCATCCGGAACTTGAAGCGCTACGTGAGGAATTGTAGGAGCGAAGTAAAGAAAGAAAGGATTGTTCCGATTATCTTTGATAAAGTTTATAGCCTCATCCATCATTAAATCAAAAGCATACTGCTTTCCCTTATAACGTTCGTATGATTTTGGATCGTTGGGATCTTTATCGGCTGGAAGTTTTTCACGTGTTAAGAAATATTTATTTTCTTGTAGAAATTCTTTTTTATCATTCCTCCACAAGTAAGGCGGGTAATGGGTATGTGCCATGCGCTGACATAAATAACCATAGAAAAAATCAAAACCTTGTTTGTTGGGAACGCCTTCTGTATCTGGTCCGCCGAGTCCCCACTTACCGACAAGTGCAGTTTTGTAACCTTCTTCTTGTAACACTTTGCCGATCGTCAAAGTGTTCTCCGGAATAGGCCGCTGTCCTTCGTATTTGATTAAGTCGCTCTTTACATCACCCCGTTCGCTCATCTCATCATTATCACGAATAAATGAATGACCTGTATGTAAACCTGTTAATAAGGAACATCGGGATGGTGCACAAACTGGACTTCCCGAATAGTGCTGAGAGAATTTCATTCCTTCTTCAGCAAGTAAATCTATATTGGGAGTTCTGAAACGCTTTTGTCCATAGCAGCTCAAATCGGAATAACCAAGATCATCTGCTAAAATAAAAATGATATTTGGTTTTTTATTAGAAGCAAAAAGTGAATTTAGTTCATCTGGAAAAGAAAGGGCAACACTGCTCATTCCTATTGTCTTGATAAAATCTCGGCGTGATGTTTTGTCAAACATAAAAACCACTTATATAGAGTCTGTAAAATAATTTGTGGAATTATTTATTTTTGAAGTGTCTGATAACATTGTAATTATTACAAATTGAATTTTTATTTTAGCCTATATGTGATTGGTGATTACAACTAATACTGTTTTCTTTATTTTGCTCTATAATGAATAAACACTACATCATTAGGCTCAATCATGTAAAAATTTGATTCCTTATCTTCTATATATTTTTTTGTCCAGATATCGTATAGTTTATATGAAACATCTTTTTTCAAACCCAATTGTTCTTTATTAAGTTTTATTATTTCTCCATAAGGGTTACGATTGAAAATTCCTATCCAGCCTTCGTTAACGTTGCTTTTGTGAGGTGTTTTCCATACGTCAACTTTTGTACTATAATCATCAATTCTTGATTGAAGAGTGCCGGTTACTCCATTCTGATTACATTCCAACATTTCAGCATTTGTAATCAATTCAAAAACATAATTTGGGGAGGATATTAAAGAACCGCCCATAAACAACGGTGATGCCGCCATAGCGCGTTGTGTAATGAATGTCTTTTTTTGTTCATTAGAATAATAATCCTGGCGCTCATAGCCACGTGTACTGTTTGCATAGAAAGTGTTTTTGGGATAGTTAATTCTGATATGACCAAATGGTATCATATCCATGTCCAACCAAAAACCAAGTCCTGAGAATCGTTGCATTTTTTCCCAGCGTTCAAATGTAATTTGAATGTCTTTGTCTAAATCCCAAATATCTCTGCTAATCCTAACCATATCTGCTTTCTTGTATGTTTCTATATATTCAGGATTGATATCATCACCGGGAGATATACTCAGGACAATATCCCGACCACTTTTTTTAATAGCTTGTATAACAGCTTCAATTTCTCTTGGCTTATGAACAATATCATCGTATTTAATAAAATCCACTCCCCAGCCGGCAACTAATTCAACAACACTATTATAATATTCCTGCGCGCCCGGCTTGTCCATATTAACGCCATAATTCAAAGTACTCCAGTTACAGATATCGTTGGTATCTGCAATATCCCTTGCAAAATATTTTGTGCCTTTTATAGGTGTGTTCTTTTCCACTACTTCCCTTGGAATGCCACGCATTAAATGTAACCCAAACTTCAATCCATGTTTATGTGCGCGGTCAATTATTTCCTTGAAGCCATTAGGAAATAAACTCTTGGAAGGGCAATAGCGTCCGTACTCATCAACCGTATTGTATTTCGGATCTCCGTCCGAAGGCCACTTCAAACCCGGTTTTAAGGTAATATTCTTGTACCAGCCGGCATCAATTACAAAGTATGTGTAACCGTAAGGTTTTAGTTTTTCGATAAATGCATCAAGATTTTCTTTAAGCGTTGCATCGTCTATTACCGTTCCATAACAATTGTAACTATTCCAACCTAGATAAGGAGACTGTGACTTCTTAGATGATTGAGCGCATAATTGATGTAGCGATATAACAGAAAGAAGTGTTAAAAAAATAATGGGCCGCAGCAAATTTTGCTTAAATTTCATTGGTTTCTCCTCAGATTTTTAATTCATTTTCAAATTTAGTTAGGGCCTTCTATGTATGCAGTCGTGCTAATATATTGTTAGAAAATAGTAATCAGTTAATATAGTTTTTCACCGGATAATTCATTGTTCTCTTATACTTTTCCGGGTTTTTTGTAATTATTCTAAAATTCTTGAATCTCATAAAAATCTTTTCTAATTGAGGGAAATCGCCAATCGAATGCACTTTTATTCCTATGCAGCCTTTTGTGTATCTGTTGTGGACTAAATTACAGGTTGCAATATCGTTCACCCACACTTTAATGCTATCTCCGATGGCTTCAATTCTATATTTATTCCATTCTTTGAATTTAGAAGCGGAACGTGCTTCTTCACTTTCTGTTAATGGGTAATACCATATAATCTTGTTATCCAAAGCATCAAATATTCCACCTGTCCAACGACGTTCTGTTGGATCAATTTTCACTTGGTAACCGGCAAGATAAGGCTTCGCATTTTCATTATTCCTTTCAATACCCCGTATTATAAAATTAGAATGCAAATCGCCTTCAATTATTGCTTCAGCCTCAATGATAAAATCATCATAGAAGTTTTTTGTGCATAAATAAGTGCTCTCAGTTGTATTGGAAACCGGATGAGCAAGAACAACACCGTCTTCAATCCAGACATTATTCTCATCGTTAATTACTTTCCAATTCTGAAAGTCTTTGCCGTTAAAGAGACTTTCCCATGGTTCTGCCATACGATTTTGCTGAGCAAATAATTTCACTGAAATCAAAGGAATTACTGCAACAGCAAATAGTATTTCTTTACAAGCATAATAATATTTCTTGATACTCGTTTTTCATTCAAACAAACCGATGACTAAATATTTTCTATTTATGTTGATGCAAAACTCTATTTGGAAGTGATGTTTCAAGATCACTTGGATTAACCCATTCGGTGCTATCAATCGTATACTTACCCTCCATGAATTTCTCATAATAGTTCCAAGCTTTTTCAATGGAATAACCGTAGCTATTAAAAATATCACCATTACCAAACATGCGCGGGTCTTGCTGATCCTTCAGCATCTTCTCCATTCTTACTTTCAAATCTTCTTTTACTTTTTTTAATTTAGGTTGATTTGCAAGATTATTCATACATTCCGGATCAATCGTTATCTCAAATAATTCTTCATTGTACTCGCGTTTACCCATAGACAACTTCCAATAGCGGTTATCGACACCAGAGCGGAAAAGTTTTAATATTTCAGTTTTAGTTGGTGATCCATCAATATCAAGGTATCCAATTTCTGGATTTCCAGCCGGCCAGAGAGAAATATCATAGTTATACAGATACATATAATCTTTTGATACAATTCCACGTATAGGATATCCCTGGTTTTTAGGGCGGCTATAATCATGTCTTTCTTTTCCAATTAATATAATATCTCGTTCCGGATTTACCTGCCCTTCCTTTTCAGAATAAAAAATATCGGTTAGGCTCTTACCGGGAGAACTGAACATTCCTGATTTTTCGAAAGGAATTCCTGCCAGCTCTAAAAAGGTAGGTGCAAAATCAATAATACTAATCATGTCTGAAACTGTACGCCCTGGATTTTTTATTCCTTTCGGCCACATAATCGCCAGAGGCACATGATTAGAGTATTCATACTCTTGAGCTTTGCAACGAGGAAATGGCATGCCATGGTCTGATGTCAATACAATAATTGTATTTTCCAGCAGTCCTCTTTTTTCCAAACTCTCAATCATTTTACCAAGGTGTGAATCTGCGTATTCTACTTCGAGAGCATAATCAAGCATATCGTTACGAACTATTTCATTGTCGGGCCAGAATGCTGGCACATTGTCAATATCAGATAATTTTTTATTACCAACTTTTTGACCTGATTCATACTCATAAGCACGATGAGGTTCACGTGCACCGTACCAGAAAAACCATGGATGTCCATCTTCAACACTATCTAAAAATTTATCAAAATTAGCTGCATAGTCATCTTTGCCCATTCCTTTTGCCCAGGGATGCATTTTTATATCATTAAATTGTTCCCCAATAAGAAGTCTTGGTTTACCATCTTTTGTACCAGGGTCTCCTGGTGCCCAACCTTTTCCTGTTAATGCAGTGACATATCCATTCTCTCGCAAAACTTCCGGGAAGGTTTTAAATTTTGCAGGAAATTTATTAACATGATTTGCAGCTTCTTCCAATTGCCACGAATTTCGTCCCGTTAATAAAGAAGCCCTCGAAGGGGCGCATTTTGCATTGGGAGTGTATGCGTTCGTAAACAAAACACCTTTATTGGCCAATCTGTCGAACGCGGGTGTATTGCACCATTTATAACCATAAGCACTCATGTGAATTGAGGCATCATCCATGATACAAAAAAGAATATTTGGTTTTTTATTTTGCGAATTATTTTCTTTATGAGTTCTTGAGTATGCTTTATCGACTCTTGAGCATGTTATCAATACTAATACTGCGTAAAGAGTTACAAATATATTTTTCATTTTGAAACCTCATTCATTTTCTTCTGAATTGTTTTGTAAGCAATACTCTTACAACTAAAAAATTACCACCTTTTTGTACGACAATGTACTGTCACTTTGAATGTCATCAAATCCTGAGACAGAGAATGAATCTATTGTTTGATTAATACCAACTTTTCCAATTGGATGTCTTCCACCATTAAAATAGTTTTTAATAGCAAACCTGGCACTGGGACGATTACCTGCCGGGTCTAAAATTGCTAATGATAAAATATATTCTCCTGTAGGTACGCCTGATAATTGGAATGATTGATTAATTGTATGAATTTCCGCAGGGATGGAATAGGTATCACTTTTTTCATCCCATTTATCGCCGGGTTGCCAATTTCTGATATCAATATTAGTACAAGTATTTTTCCAAACTGGTTGTTTTGTTTTGGGGTCCAGAAGACTAACTTCAACCGGCCAATTATAATATAATGGAGTGGAACCTGTATTCTTTACTTTAAAAGAAACAATAAATTTTGTATCTGCATCAATTCTTTTTGGATAATTTATTTCTGATATTACAAAGCGGTATCCCATAACTTTCTGAATAAGTGCTGCCCCTGCTTTAGCAATTTCACTGCTATGATCGTAATCAGAAACCCAGTCCATATGATTTCCATGCAGGCTTCTTATTTCGTCAATGAGAAAATTTCTATGAATAGGTATCGATACGGTTTCAGTAGGGCCCTTACCTGGTTGAATTAAAGAATTTCCCCACCCATAAGCAGTTTCTCCTCCAATCGGTGCTGTTTTCCATCTTGGTGAAACATTATTCAGGTGAAATCCATAATATCTCTGGTCGTAATGCCCCCATGAATCCCAGTAATATCCAAAGTTATAAATATCATCGTTGTATGTGTTTGGCCATCTTATCATCACCAATTTGTTTTGAAATGAAATTGCAAACTGAGCTGATACTGCTTCTTTAATATCTTCCCTTGTGTCTGGCCATTCCATTTCTCCCCATTCTCCTATGAGCCCCATTTCTATAAATGCAACTCGCGAATCATTATCCCATGCTTGACCAAGTTTCTTAATTAATGCGATTACTCTTTCCTTGAATTGATCACTTGTAAAATTTCCCTCAGGCAAATCAGATGGCCAACCGCTTTCTCTACGCGGCCAAGTTAAATAAACACGGGGGACGAACTTTACATTCCGCTCAGCACCACCACGCCATTTAGCATCGCAAAACTCTTTAATCTTCTCAATACCATCATTTGCTGTATTTTCAATTTCATTCCATCGTATATATGTCTTGGATAGTGTAGCATATTCATGATTCTTTTCAAGTCCTGACCTGAAGCCCATTAGTGGATTGCGAATTGCTCCTTCATATTCTTCTGGATATACTGTTACGAGGCTTTGCTTGGTTGTGGAATTTTTTTTGTTCGATTCTGTGAATTCAATGTAATCAAGAATTGCTAATGACCCGGTTCCTGAAAGAGTTTCGATCCTAATCTCATCACCGTTATTGATAGCAATTCTTCTTGGTATATGCCATTGCTGTTCATTCATCATATGGAACTTATCATCTCTGTTTTTTCCTAACCATGAAACTATTTGAACACCATTTAAGTACAATGCATACGTGTTTTGCCCAACCTTTTCAGACAAATAACGTGCATTAATATCATACTTACCGGAAGGAAAACTAAACTTGAACTGTGCTACTCCTGTTGAACTAGTCAGCTTTATAAAAGTTGTATTTTCAATGCTGCCAACTTGATAATTTGTTAACTGCATTTGTTCTGCCTGTACTCGCTTTTCGGAAGCTTGTGTTATACTTAACGAAACAAAAACAAATACAGATACTAGAAGCAAAAAATAATTACATAATTTTCTCATACTATTCCCTTTAATATTTATTTGCGTTTTTTTTTGATTTTATTTTAAACATATAGAATTCAACATTGATAGAAATTACAATTTGGGATGCTTACACCACACCCGATTGAGTACGGGATAGTTAAATAATCAGATCGTTACGGACCGAACGTCGAAATACGGTTGATTGGCAAGGTTGGCATCAAACCCAGGAAATAACACAACTGAATTTTCGCCTTTCTTGAGAGCGAAATAATATTGCATCGGAAAATCGGTTTGAGTATAACTGGCCGGAATCGAAGCGGTAAACTGGTTACCCATCTTGCTCATGGCGATGACATTCCACTCTTCAGCCTGGTAAACATGCCGGTAAAAGAGTTTTGCACTTTGTGTGTTCCCATCGGAATTGAGGGTAAGATTCAAATCATTGCCCCGGGAAAAAAGAATCGGAGGTGTATGAGATACGCCCGCTGCAGGTCTCGAAGGGGTACTTTTTGTTGTTGCTATGGCATCGGCTGCTGGACCTGGATGAGTCGTGATGTCGGTTACTATGTTGAATTCCTTCGCGGCCATGGCGTCACGGTCAGCAACACTTCCAATTTGCGCAGCTTGCTGCCATGCGCTGATTGCGCTTGTATACATCGCAACCGCTTCAGTTTTGGCGTTGATGTCATTGGTTTTCCGGTAGATTGAATAGAGTATTGCTGCGCGCCATTTCCGTCCATAATAGAAGCCAAGATTGGCCATAATCCGAATATCGATATCATATCGGCGAAATTCCGGATCCTGACTGTTCGGTACCAGGGATCTTGCTTCGGCTATTTTAGCAATAGCAGTTGTGCCCATACTCTCCCACCACATGGCAACTTCCAGAGGTGTATATTTATCAAGCTCGTATTCATTTCTGCTGAGTAGCGCTTCTGCATAGGGATCGATTTCGGCAAATAGTTGCGGATCAAAAGTGGATGTCAGTCGTTGCGGGTTCAAGCAATCTTTGGTTGGATGCTCGGGCATGCCGTCAGTAATATTCAAGCCTTCGAAAACCTCGGGCCAGAAATCGAGCCAGCTCGCTGACGAGGCCTGGATGGTGGATGCAAGCATGAAGATACGGCTGGCATTGCCCAGGGCTATTTCGACATTGTCGGCTGCCGGGCCGAACCTTTTACTGAGGAAACGCTTCCAGGCCGCCGGATCAGTATCCGGATTGTAAAGGCATCGTCCCCATACTCGATATGTAATAAGGAACTTGTGGTAAGCGTAACCAGATGGTTTCAGGCTGGTCTCAGCATAAGAGTTTTTATCTCCCAATTCCCCCATCCCTCCACGCCCATGAAAGCTAAGTGGTTCGTACCATTCCAGACCGTCGCTGCCGCAGAAATGGGCGGCCCTTCCGAATCCCGCAGCAAACGCGGGATCTCCCCAGAGTAATTGCCGTTGAGTTCCCGGCCAGAGGCGATGTACCACTCCCCATCTTCTTCCTTCTTGTAATAATGAAAAGTAACCGTAACGGGAAGACCCAGGTATGACAAGTTTCGTAGGTGGGTCGGGAATTGGATTCCGTTCGCTTTTTCGGATTGATGCGTGATGGTAGGGAAGACCCGATTGCTCAGCCGTTTTCTTTGGCGAGAACACGGGAGTGCCCTTTGCATCAAGCACGGCCTGAAGGTGATCTTCAGTAACATTTTTCCCATGCATGTCGATTTCAATTTTACGACCCTGATTCACAAAGGGAGTGACTGCGCTAAACAGTTTGCGCCAATAAACAAAATTTTCTGGAGGAATACCACCTTCGTAATGCACGCGAAATGTAAGTCCTGTAATATTGGGGCAGGCAGATAAAATTGCACTCAGTGCATCATGGCTGTATTGGGAGTGTGCGCTGCCGCCGAGATCTCCTGAAAGACCTTCAACGCTATACTGCTCAGACTTGACATAAAAATTAGAATTCCAAATACCCAAAGTAAACTCAAGGCCGCGTAAGGCACATCCATCGGAAATGTATTTCAACATCTCCAGATTAGCCTCACGCTGAGAATCTGAAACATTTGTAACCGATACGCCACCGACTGAGATGAAATATGGGTAAGGGAAAGCGAAATAACTATCTTTTATCGAGCTGGGGATTTTGATGCCGAAATTGCTGACCTGACCAGTACCCCAATGAAGCCGGTTGAATCTTTCAGTGGCAAGCATCGTCAGATACTCGTCCCAGAATGCTTTATCAAGAAACTCGGGCAAATCTTCCGTCGTATTTGCAAAGGGTTTATGGACACAACGTATTTTTGTTTTTGTTTGCTCAACAATTGGTGTAGGAATCGTACATGCAGCTTGAACGGTATCATGGTAAAGAACCCTGTCAGTAAGCTCCAAAAGTGCGTAGATAAGTCCCCGCACGTCGCTGCCTGACGCCAAAACCACGGAACGTCTTGCAAGGGATCCATTCAATAAGGCCAGAGACTCAGGTGATTTAGGCACTTTGGCGCCAATCTTACCTGTAAGGGAGGATTTTCCAGAACTTACTACAATTGCAATATCGCCAACAGGAGCCTTAGAAATACTTTGAAAAATTTTTACTTTCAGGCTATGACCTTCCAACGATTGCTTCAACTGGTTTATTGCCCATTGAGCCGAAGCGGAATTTGCGATGGTATCGACGGGATCAACAATTATTGAAACACCGCTGACATCTTTGCCAAAAATA
>JFJP01027186.1_pt1 | contig 24809 bp, 30 predicted proteins | sample 431651 | NCBI WGS metagenome assembly JFJP01 (sample SAMN02602958, study PRJNA72255) | Microbial mat metagenome, whole genome shotgun sequencing project. | biome: fresh water; feature: sink hole; material: water; isolation source: purple microbial (photo- and chemosynthetic) mats found in...
TTTATTTGTATTCTGCTATTTTTGTTTATTCAACAAATAAAATTTTATTTAAATTCTTTTTTTCTCCTAAGTAAGAAATTTTATGTTAAATTGAGATTTTTCATTTATTCAAAAACTCTTCCAAATATTTTAATGAACATTACATGAAAGTAAACTTTATTAATTCATAAGATCACTTTGTTTACTTAAACAAAATTTTAAACGTTTTTTTTTTTTTTAAACATATTATTTTTTTTATTTTAGTTTTTTTTAAAAAAAAATAATACTTTCTGAATTTCATTTGATGAAAAAAACAAATAGATTAATAGATTTCTTTGCCGTTATCGGGCCTGACAATCAATTTACAATCAATGATCTTGAACTTGAAAAAGGTATAAATTCTTTGTTTACTCTTTTAAAATTGCATTTCAGAAAAAAGCATCACAAGTTTGGAAATAATAAATGGATATTTTAATAATCAAATGGACGCCAATAAAGACAATCTTGAAGAATGGATTGATTTGGATGGGACAAGAACAGTATGGTTGAAAATCAACTATAATCAAAAGCACATTCCACCAATAACTCATATGGAATTCTTGTATATGCCTCAGGAAGGAGAACATTTAGTTTTTTTTTTAATGGAATTTTTTTTTAAAGATATCATTTTAGAAAATTCCCACAAATTTGGACTGTTTTCCTATTCCAGTCAAAAAACATAAAGAAAAAAATATAGAGCATCGATTTGGAGGAAATCAGTAAAAAATTAACTATTTTTTAAAATGAAATGGTTATTTAGAGGAAAATTCAATTTATTTCAAGGAAATTATGATCTAACGAAGCTTTTAGACGCTGACAGCAAGCCTGGTTTTTGTTTAGTAAGAAAGAAAAATAAACAAAACTTTATAAATAAATTAATTTTGCAAAGGTTTTATGCTATAGAGTTCAAAGTAAAAGGAATTTTCACAGCCCGATCTCCCAATTGATGTTGGTGATCGGAGAGAAATCGAAAAGGATTTATAAAGCGAATTTAAATCCAAACGATTATCTATTATATCTGCCAAAAGATTTTAAACCTTTGACGATTTCATTCGGAGTTCCTGAAAAAAATAGAATGTTATGCTACAAACGAAGTTTTGAAATTTAAAAAAATTACGAGAAATCGTTAGATTTTAAATTCTTTAAATTTAAGAAACGGATATTTTTAAAATATCATATATGCCCAAAGTTTTAGATAAATACCCTGATGAAGAATTCCCTGAGGCGATTGCTATGGTTTTTCTTATTTTTTTCTTCATTTTTTTGTTTGTTTCATAATATTTTATTTTTGATCATTAATATAAAAAATTATAAAGTTTTGCTTTCCTGAAGGAATGTATTTATATCAAAATGATTCTCCCAATCCCAAAGCTTTCTCCTTCATTTTAACTCAATCCGATGGGGCAAGAATCTATGGAACATCCTTGTGTTTTTATGAGGCGATTGATAAAGAACTATACAAAAATGTTGGACATATCGACAATTCAATTACAGTTATTGGACAAAAGGCCATATGTCTCATTTCTCATTTTCCATATATGAATGAATTTAAAAGAGTTCTCAGACAATTATACAGGATTTCATTGTCAAATTCCGAACTTCCAATTGAAGTATTTTTACATTTTTATTAAAAATTTAAATTTAATAAAAATCTTTTATTTAATAAGAGATATATCAGTAATCTTGTGAATGATATAAGATTCAGCTCAGATGCGACAAATATTGGTCTGCAATATGATATTGGAAGTGATTCCATAATTTTCAAAATAAGCACCAAATTCCAATATATATCAGTTATTTTAAAATAAATTCATTATATATATAAACAAATTTATTTTCAAAAGGATGAAAGCTTGAAAAATTTCTTCAGGGTTCTTGATTGCGAAAGAATTATTTATTTATTTGAATGCGTTCTTTTGGAAAGGAAAATACTCTTGATATCTAAATATAAATCTTTATTGACGCAAGTAGCTGAATGCCTCATTGGCTTGATTTACCCTTTTATTTGGACGCATGTTTTGATTCCAATCCTTCCAGAAAATTTGAAATCTTACATAGATGCCCCTGTTCCATTTATTATAGGAATTAGCTCAGAAAATAAAACTGGGGAAGATAGCAATTCATTGAAGCAAAGCGATGTTCAAATAAATTTTCTTTAGAAACTTTATGAAATTTATTATGGTTATTTTAGAATATTAGAGTTTATTTGGATACATGTGATTTAATTTTCATTGAGAACCTACCACCTTTACCGGAGAAAGCTCTTGCACAATTAAGGAAAAGGTATAATTTGAAAAGAATTTTAATCCTTATTTTGATTCAGATTGGCTCCTTATGAAAATTTTCATAAAACGAAATCAAAAGATATATTGGAAAATATCGATTCCGCATTTCAAATGGCTATTATTGATCAGGATCCAGATGAAGAAGAGTGAAAACAAATTATTTTATTTATTTTTATATGTTTTTTATTAATTAGTAGTTTTAATTGCTCAGAAATCAGAGATGCTTTCTTTGAATTTATTTCCTCATTTCTTAAGGATTATAGAAAATATGTGGTAAATTCTATAGAATTATTTGATTGTTTTATATGAAGTTGAGAATGGATTAAGTCAGAAGAAAGTTGTAGTAAATACTGATTTTTCAGAAGTTTTTAATACAAAAGGATTTTTGGAAGCGAATAAATCTCAAAAGGTTGATAAACAAAACAAAATTTATTTATGGAATTTTATTAAATTAATCAAACTTTAAATTTCTAGCAAGGATCATTTATTTACAAACTAACAGAAACAGGGCTTTTTACTTATTTCATTGAAACTTCGATTTCAGTGCAAAATGAAATAGACTTTAATTTTTTGAACAGGTGATTTTTTTTAAAAATCCTTCTGAAATAAAAAAAAAATTTAGTGCTTTAAAAGCAAAAAGAGAAAAAAAAAACCCAATTATTCTCAAGTTAGAAAGTGTCAATAAAGTTATAGCGTGTCCACAACCCACTGATCAAGGCTTAAAAGCTAAAAATGGTTATTAAATTTTTGAAATAAACGAATTTTTTTAATTGATTTTTTTGTTTTTTAAGAATTCTACAAATATGTTACATTTCCTAAACTAATTCCTGAATTATTTGCCAAACCATTATTCCAATCAGAAGCGATTAATGAATGGAAATCACTTGATAACGTAGATCAATTTTTTATAAAAATAATTAAAATAAAAAAATATTTATGTATAGATTGGAGATTTGAACTCTTTAGATGAGAGCAAATGGGCTAAATTGCTTTTGGAATCAATTTATACAATTTGGTTTATAATTTTTAACATAAAGATCAAGCTGGAATATATGGAATCTTATTCTCTACTGACGGAATACTCTTATTCTTTAATTGATGATATGAAAAAAAAAGTTTTTACTTTTTTTCTCTCTAAAAGTATTTAAATTAATTTTCAAAGGGAATTATTCCAAATATAACAATTTTGAGATGTTTGATTGAAGCAATTGGTTATTATTTCGCTGATAAGCAAGAAAAATTGCAAGATTTGGTCAAATGTAAACTTTTTCTCTTATAAAAATCTAATTTATTGTTTTCTTTAACAATCAAGTAATGAATGAAGAAAAAATTGAATCAATGAATCTCCATGGTGCTTACATCTCTGCAGTTAGCACTGGGAGATCCTTAAAGCAAAAAAAAGATAAGTTAATTATAAAGAAATCAAATAACCAAGAAGAGGATGAGGATACTGAAGAAAAAAAAGAGGCTTTCCCATTCGAAAAGAAACCGATCAAAAAGGAAGACAACAAAAACGAAAACAAGAGTCAATTTGATAATTTTGTGATCACTTTAGATGATTCTTGCCCACATTGCAATAGAATTTTATATCTTGAAGAAATATTTAGTGGGTGGAAAAAATCTTATCAAGAGTATATCACCAGTTGTCCAGGATGCAAAAAGAATTTCGCATCAAAGTTTTTATTTTATTTTTAATTGGTTCATTTTTTTTCAAAAAATATTTAAAAAAAGTTTGAACATCATTGATATTCAAGAAAATACTCAAAAAACAATCACAGTGAATTTATTCTCCCCAATAGTGGTAAGAAAAGAATTAGAAAACATAAATCATCATATTGGAGGGAAAAACATCTTTAATGTAATTTTTTAATAATTTTATTTTTTTGAATAAAGAAATATAAAAGGAAAATTTTCAAATAAATCAACAACACAAAGTGATTTTTTGGAATATTTATTTCTATTTAACACTTATAAAAATTCCCACTTTCATTTTGGATAAAAACCAAACCGAAAAGTTTATGGATGATAATATAAAGAATCTTTTTAAAGAAATGAGCAATAAGCCAAACTCAAAATCTCACTCAATTCAAATAGGTTCATTTTTTTAATGGAAATTTTCCTTTAAATTTTAGCCAAAATAAAAGGTGGTAGCTTAGCAAATTTCAACTCTTATCGAGGATTTGAAGGAAGTTTGGATAAAAACAGCATGCCAATATCTTTGGGGATATCTAACAAAGAAAGTCCACTATTGAGTTTTTAAAAATTTATTTTTTGATATTTTATTTTTTTTATGTTTGCTGTAGCAATTTTAAGCAATAATAATTCGAAATCATATCCAAGCACAAATCTATCAAACCTCACAGGAAATACACATAAAATGTCACAAATTTCTCAAATGTAATAAATTAATTAATTCTTAAATTTTAAATTTTTTTTAAGAAATCCAATAAGTCATGATAAAAATAATTCAGCTACTCCTTCAATAAAAAAAGTGGATTTTCATTATTTTTTTTATTTTCGTTTTAATTTTTTTTTATTTAAAAAAAGGTTTTCGGCTCACTTTTAAAAGAATTTAAATTGACAAGTGATTATAAAATAAATCAAATTCAAAGTAAGCAAAACATAGATTTTAAAACCTATTAAGAAGACCTCTGTTTTGCTGATTCAATAATAAACTGTTAAATGTTTAATTATAAGAAATTTAGTTAAGCTCATCATATTAATAAAATTTTTAAATTTTCCGAATAACAGAAAATTAAATGGAGAATTCTTTATCCATCAAGCTTTTGAAGGAACTGAAACAATCAAAATTCTTGCCATTTTTCAACGTTTCTTATTTATACATGTTTTTCTTTACAAATAAAAAACATTAGGAAGAATTAATTGATCAAATGATAAAAGAAATAAGGGAAGTGTTTTGTAGTAAATTAGCTCAACTTTTCAGGTAAATTTCGAGTTCCTGAGTGGTTTTTTCTCAAAGTTCTTGATAGAGATAATAAAATTGATAAAAAGAACCCTTTCTATACATCAAAAATCGTGACACTCCACCATTTTATTTTGAGATATAAACGTTGTCTTTTAGCTTATTTGTACCTCTTTTCCAAAGAATATTTCTAAATTTTTTATAAAAAAGGGTTACAAGATTAGAAAAATGCGAAAATGCGTTTTGGGAATTCGGTACCAATCTCCCAAAAGAATACAAGGAATTCCTCAATGATGATGAGAAAATTCATCTCACTAAATACAAAGCTCTCATACAGAACTATTCTCAATCTCTTGAAATGGATATTGATTTGACTAAAGTAACCAATACATATAGTTGGTTTCTATTTTTTTAGGATTTAGAGCCTCCAAATGATCTTTATGTTGAAGTGCGAGTTCTAAAGGAATGTGGAGATCTTTTAACATCAAATGGTGAATTCTTGAAATTAGTAAAGGACTCTTCACATTTTTTACGACGATCCGAGGTAAATTTATTTATTGTAAAAAAAAAACTATTAAATTACATTTTATAGGTTGAACACCTTATTCTTCAAGGATATTTATTACCTATTAAATAAAGTCTGATTGAAATTTTTATAAAAATGAATTGATAAGTTTGTTATTTCTCTACAGTTTTTTGGAAAACTTTTAAATTTTATTCCAATCTTCTTTTCTTCTTGATCATTCCTTCCTTTCCATTCAAGTTCTCTTTATTTATCACAATCTTCACTTTTTTATCATGGATTGCCTCCTCCATTTTTTTTCCATCGACTGTGTTTTTACATTCTTCACATTTGCAATAATCTTCACATTTCGTCCCAGCTTCATAACATTCACAATATTTTTTTTGACATTGTGATTTTTTGCAATTGCAACCTTTTTTAAATTTTTCATCATTCGTCGAACTCAATATTTTTTTCGATTTTGGCAAATCACCATTATTCGTCAAAGTAATTAAACTTGGTTTTATAGTGAAAGCATTGGGATTTTTCGTGATCAATGTTTGGATCGCAAGTTCTCTTTCAGTGTTATCTTCAGCCGTTTTATTTGTGCAATTGTTGCAAATGCATGAGGGGTTGCAAAGCATTCCATTTGAAAAACATTCACAATAAAGTTTCAAACATTTGGATTTCTTGCATTTGCAGCCAGTTTCGTTCGAATTATTTGAAGAAATCGAAATTTTTTTTGTTTTGGGTGATTTTTTTTCTGATTTTTTTGATTTTTCTTCAGGATTCGTTTTGATTTCACTCGAATCATTTGAAACTTCATTGTTTTTTTCTTCATTTCTCTCAACAGTTTTCTTTACAACTTCATCGAAAATTCTATTAACTATTGGTTTTATTTGTTTTGCAATCGGATCTGATCGTAAATTCATTCCTTTGATTTTACTATTATCCATTTTGTTCACATTTGTGAGAACCTCGTTCCTTTCGAACCCCGGGAAAGTGAAACCAGTGAGAACAGGATTGAGTGTGGCTTTAGCAGCAATGTCCTGAAAATCCATATGCCTATGAATATGATCATAATTCTGATGGTTTTTTGCAGGATCAGGAGTAGGAAACAAATCCTTACGCTTGAAATATGGACTATATGAGAATTCATTGGAATGATCGAAAAAATATTGCTCCAAAAGGTTAGGGTTCTTTGATCCGCTTTTGTTTTTCATCTCAATAGTTTCGAAATCCATTATTTGGTCTGAAAAAATATCACTAAAAAAGTATTTTGTGATTAAAAAAATGGTGGATTTATTTTTTGATACTTTACAGACAAATTTAATTTTTTCGGAGTTGTATTTCTATTTAAAGAGAGCATTGTCTTTGCAGTCAATGGAGAAAGGGGCGGAAGTTCTTCTTTGCAGAAACTGTGGAAACAAGGTTGGTTTGAATGGGAAGTTTTGTGGATTTGGGGGTTCACATTTGTAGAATATTCAAAGGAAGGAAGCATTTTCTTTTTGTTTTCTGAATGTGGGGACTTTTTGTTGTTGATAAAGAGAAAACTTTATTAATAAAGAGATATATTTGTGAAAAACTATCGAAATTTTATTAAGAAATTTTATTTAAAGAAAAAAAATCAGAATAATTACAGTAATTCTATTTGAGAGTGAAGTTTAAAGTAATAATTAAAACTAACTAATAGCTATTTTTTATTTGGTTTTAAATGGAAAGATTTGTTTGATTTTCAATCATTTTTTGGTTTTGTAAAATAAAAAATGTTTGCTGAATTTTTTTTTATTTAATGGCGATTGTTCATAAAATTCTCTTTCCATCTAAAAATTTTAACTAATTTATACAAAAAACCAAAAGCAAAGGAGAAAACTTTCATCCATGAATAGTTAGTGATTTATAAAATAAAAAAAATAATAAACAATTTAAATTATTATTTTTAGCTTGTTTTTGTTCAAGTTTAATAAAAAATAAAATTGTATTTTCTACAACCAAAAAAATGCATTTTAAATAAACATAATGTGATGTTTATCCCAATTCCCTCTTATTTTTTTTTCTTATCAATTTTATCAGGATGATATTGCAACGATTCCTCATAAATCATATTTTGAATAATTTCTTTTGTGGCCTCAAAATTATCAAAACTCCAATCAAAAAGTTTTTCACACACCATTTCTTCCTCAGGATTGCGAATATCAGCAAAATATTCATGATTAATGCATTCCTGAACACTTTGTCTTTTATCAGGATTGAAAGTCAACATCTTTGACAATAAATCTAAACCAACAGGGTTTGCGTCTGGAAATAGCTTCTTCCAAGACTGTTTGCTTCTTTTTGGTAAGCTTTTTATATATTTCAAAGCACTATCATTTGTAATATATGAAATATCATCTGATTTAGGAGTTCCCAAAACTGCAATTTGCCTTTGAATTTGATCTAAATAGTCTCCCCCTATATAAAATTTCGTTATCCTTTATAAATTTTAAAATAGAAACCTGGAAATAATGGTGTCCGACCAAGCAATTCTGCGAAAATGCAGCCTATAGACCAAACATCCAAAGCTTTTGTGTATTCTGAAGCACTTAAAATAACTTCAGGGGCTCGATACCATCTTGTGACAACATATTCTGTTTTATTTTCATCTTCATTATCGAAACCTCTCGCCAAGCCGAAATCACAAATTTTCAGCTCACAATCTTTATTAAGAAGGATATTGTTTGGTTTTAAGTCACGATGAATCACATTTGCTGAATGGATATACAGCATTCCTCGAAGTATTTGATAAAGAAAACATTGAATATGTTCATCAGTTAGTTGCTATAAAGTAGAAATATTATAAAATTTGAAAAGAAATAGAAATGGAGACTTGTTTTGAGTAGATAACTCGATGAAGATCTGTATCCATCAGGTCTGTTATAATATAAATATCGTTGAAACCTGTTCGAGATGGAGGTTTTCCAACATCGAGTATGGAAATTATGTTATCATGTTCGAAAAATTCTTGTAAATATGTGTATTTTTAGCGAAATAATTGGGTAAATTTATACTAAGTAATTTTATTTCACGAACTATTCTTTTAGCATCTATTAAATCTTCAAATGCATTCGGCACCTTCAGAGAAGAATAATTGTGAGTTTTAATGAAATTAAATATATTATAATTTACCTTTTTGATTGCAACTTTTGTGTTATTTTCCTTTTGCAGTGCTGAACAAACAACTCCATATGCTCCATGACCGATTTGCTTGATGTATTCATATTTTTTTTCAACAAGAAATGTTGTTCCTTTTGAGAGAGAAAAAAATTTTTAGTTTGTTATATAAAAGAAAAATCATGTACCTCCACATTCAAACTTTGAGTGAGTCTCGTCCTTATTTATGTTTTGGGGGAGTTTAGAAATTTTCATTTGAAGTTTTGATTATTAATGGTTTTTTGTTGTTTAATGTTTTTTTTGTATTTTTATAATACCACACCTGACAAATTTTCAAAAATTTAAAAAAAATTTAATACCAAATTATAATTTTTTTTTTTCTTCCGATTTTCTTTACAATGCTTTTTAAATTATTTTTAAACCTTCGAAATTTTTTTTTTTTTAAATGCTAATAAAGCAAAGCTTATTTTTATTAATTTCAAAAACAAAATGAACAAAAAATTTTCAACCAATAAATAAATTTTGTTCATTTTTTGCAAAAAAGACTTTTTTTGTCAACAAAAACACAATTTTTAAAAAAAATCCTTTTAAATAGAAATTGTTACATATATATATTATAGATATATCCGTTTTTTTAATTTTCCAATTTTTATAAAAATTAAAACACAAAAAAAAAAAAATGATGATGAAAACATTACTTATCCTTTTTTTTCAAATCCATCTATTCTTTCAAATACCCACATTCAAAGACCAATCATTTCTCTCCAAAGACACCAATATACCTGATATTTATCTTCACATACTTCCACTTATAAATTTCGATTCAGCTGGTTTGATTGACTCCTCAGATAATTTATATCAAGGAAGTTCTGATAATGGGATTTGTATAAAATGCATACTTGATGGTATTTTCGAAGTAATGAATGAAAAGTCTTCAAAAACAATAACGCTAACTGAATTCAGCTATTTTCAAAGATATTACTTAACAAGCACAAAAGAGCAGCAGGAAAAAATAAAAGCCTTCATAAAAAATGGAAATTTGGAGTTTTGTTTAGGGGGATATGTCAGAATTTCTGAAAATATGGTCTCCTACGAAAGCATAATCAATCAAATAGCTTTCGTCTCTCGTTTTCTTTTGAGAGAGTTCCGCTATTTGCCTAGATCAAGCTGTAATATAGGCACACATTGTCATTCCTTCGTTTATGATCAATTGTTAGGAGAATCAGGATATGATGGGGTTTTTCTTGATAACATAGATTTAAACGAAGCTAAAACCAGAAAGCTTAATAAAAACATGGAAACTTTTATTGAATATAAAGAAAGACTGGAAAATAGGACAATTTTCACTCATATAAATTATTTGAATAACAATGAAACGGTTTTTGGAGACGGAGTTTATCAGATTTTATGGGAAGGGATTGAAGGGGATATCATCAAAGAGAAAATGGAAAGATACGTTGAGTGGATTTATCAACAGGCCAGATTCTTTCAAAGTAGTCAAGTTCTACATCAAATAGGAGGTGATTATAAGTTTAATGATTCGGCCAGTGATTATAACATTCTGGATTTTGTGATAAAATTTCTGAATAAAAATTATGAAAGATTCAGGATTAAAGCAGGATATAGCACTCCTTATATATATATGAATGAAGTCAGCAAAGAGAAGAAAGAAGGAAAAAAATCGATATATTTCGAGAGTGAAAATTTTGCTGAAACCAATGATTTTATTTATAAACATGAAGAAAAATTTCATTCTATTGGGTTGTTTAGTAATAGACAATGGATGAAAGGTTTTTTGAAGGAATCTTGGCAGATTTATGAAAGTTATAAAATATATTTAACAATGAATATGTTGGGGGAATATACTTCTTTGGGTGAGCAGAATCAGGATGAAAGAAATGGCATTTTAAAAAAATATGATAAAATAGTTAACAACTTTGAAAAAAAATTAATGATAAGCTTAGATGATAAAGTAGTTTCAGGCTTGATTCAGGAGTTTGTGGCTCGCAAATTAAAATCAGATTTAAAGGATGAGTTCATTGAAAATTTTGAAGTTTATTAAGAATTTTTTTATAATTATTCATTCTAATCATATTTTTTAATAGAGTTTAGGCAATGTTTTCGCGATTCAATACAATGTTGAATCATTTCATGAGAAGATCAATTTAACTTTCTATGATGAGGAAATGGATATTGAAAATTCAGCTTATGAAGATCTAAAGGGAGGGAAAACTGTCTTACTGACTCTATTCAATCCTTCAACAGAAAGAGCTATTATCATCAGTTCAAAGGTTCCAAATAATCAAATTAATGGTAAATATTTCCTTTTTCTTGATAATTTAAAATTTGTTTTAAAGTGATTGATGAAGACAATAACCCCCTTAAAGCTGATATAATATGTGAAAATGACATCGAAGAACCTATTTGCAATTTATATTTTGTTGTTTCTTTAAATCAACTATCTTTTGCATCTTATAAACTTATCCCCCAAAAAATTGATCCAGATCCTGAAATAACAGTTCAAAGTGTGTTTAAAGGATTTGATCTGAAATTCTCTAAACTTGTTTCTTTTATTGTTGACAATGATTTTAACAAATTTGAATATAAATTCTGCAAGCCAAGAGATAAAGAATCTTATTCAGATGGAAAGAAATTTAAGTTAGAAATAAATGAATTTATTCAAACACGACAAGATGAAGTCGATGGAGACAATATTAAAGACGAAGATAAAGAAATTCATGTATGCTTGAAAGAAAGATTTTCATTGGATTATACAATGTTTTTGAGTTTAAATTGTAGGAAAAAAAATGTCAAATGTTCAAATAAGTTTAATTTCGCTCCAAATCTTGAAAAAAACTTTGAAATCGTGAATGCTTCGATTTATATCGGCCATGAAGTTTTTGAACTAAAGGTAATATTTTCATTTATATATACTAAAAATATTATAAAATAGATAAAACGAGATAATATTGTCACAAAAATTAGATTATATAAGTCATTTCCTGAAAGGGGGTTGATAATTGAAACAGAAATCGAAAAAATTGGTTTAGATTCTGAAGAATATGGAAAAGAGATTTTTTTAGTTATAAAAAGCTTTGAGGTGAGAAATGAGAACATATTTTATACGGATTTAAATGGATTATATGCGAAAAAAAGAGAGATGAAAGCTTATGAGCTTGGGAATTATGAAGCTTATTCAAATAATTTTTACCCTGTCACTTCTTTTCTTTATATAGAAGACGTTAATTCGAAGATAAGAATGACGTTTTTACATATATTTTTATTTTATTTTGTAAATAAAATCTTATTTTAATAGGGTTTTAAACGATAGAACACAAGCTATGGGTATGTTGAAAGAAGGGGAGATCTCTATATTGATTTTTAGAAGACTTTCTAGTCTTTCAAATGAAAAAAACACAGAGGATCTCATTGAAAAAAAACTCAAACTTAAACATTATTTAATGTTCAATGACCCTGATTATTTCCCAAATAAATTGAGAAGAGTTCAAAAAGAATTGGAAAGAACGTTAATAAAATTTTCAGGTGTTTCACTGACAAATACTTTTCAAAAAAAAAAGTTCATAATTTATTATATTATTATTTCAAAAGAAATATCCAAATTATAAAGATTGGATGATGTGATAATGATGGAGTTGCCAAAGGATTTAAGATTTTCAATGAAGCTTTTCAAAGGCCAAGAGATTTTATTGTCTTTGCAAAATATAAATGAAAATGAACGAATCAAATTGAAATTTGAAAAGGAAAATAACAGTTTTTTGGATAAAGTATTGAAAAGGAAAATTTGGATAAAAAACATTGTGGAAATGAATTTATCTGGAAACCAGTTCAAATCTCAATCTGAAAAATATAAATTGGATTGGAGCAGGATTGAAAACAATCAGGAGAATATGGTGAAAAATTTTGAAAACAAACAAAAGCTCATCAAAGAAAAAGTAGAGATCATGGATGATGAAATGTTCATTCAAATTATGCCACTTGAAATCAGAGTTTTTATGATTACTTTCGCTTGAATGTTGTTGTAGGTTTTATTTTTAAATTATAATAATGTATAAAAGCTAAAAAAATTGCAAATAATTGTTTTTTAAAAAATAAAAAAAATATTTACTTTATACAATTTTTACACAAAAATTTTTTATTGACTGCTCAATGCATTAGATAGTATTTTTCTATCATTATATTTTCAAAATAAATTTTTCATTTATTTTCAATGAAAATTGAGATACTACAACCTTTCAAAATAGTTCATTTTTTAAAATTGATTTTAATTTTTGAGATTTTGATTTAATTTAAATAATTTAAAAAATATTTTAATAAACTTGTAAATTTTAAAATTTCCACAAAAAAAGTGATTTGACAAACAGTTAATTTTATCAAATTGATTTCTTCTTTCAAATAATTTAAAAAAAAAACGAAAAACCAAATTTTCTTCTCATATTTAAAAAAATCCCTCAAGAGAAAATGGAAATAAATGAAGAAAATGTTAGAAACCTTAAATTTACTTTCCAACCTATAATTTTTAAGGACTTTCAAATCAGTGATGGAATGGAATACCCTCCCAGTTATAAAGAACGAGACCCAATCGACCCTCCACAAGATTTCGAAAATTCTAAACGTCTCATCAAAGAAAACCCCATGTTTCCAACCTTTGGCAAAACTCCCCCCCCCAAAAAAATCGAAAAAAAAGAAGGTTCTTTCTCAAAACTCTTTTAAATAAAAGATTTTTCTAAAATAGATAATAAAATTATTCGAAAGCCCAGTTTTCACAATGAATCTCTCAACAACTTTTCAGTATAATATTCTTTAAAATCATTTTCATTTGAATTTCTTTTAAAGAATAATAAAATTTCTCCTAATAAACCGCCTTATGATCAAAGAGTTTCTGCTCAGAAACAAAACTCATTTGGCCCAAAAACTGTTGAACCAAATGAATACAATCATTTTCTCGAAGATAGTTTCTCGAAGTTGAAGTTGATAAACAATCAAATGGCTTTGATGCAAGCTAACAAAAGCAAGCAATCCAAACCCTTTGAGAAAAATGACAATTTATTAGAACAATATAAAGCAATATCCTATGCTTATAGCAACAGTCAACAGAAAATAGTTGAGCTTGAAGAGTCTTTAAGAATCGAGACCATAAATTCTGAAGAGCAAAGGGCTTATATCGAGGTATTAAAAGCTGCTTTAGAGTCGAAAATCAATGATTTAGGCCTAATGAACTTCATAAAGGATACTGCGAAATATAGCAAAACAAATCATTTGGATTTATTTATGCATTTGCAGTCGTTAAAAGAAAATCTCGATAATCAGAATCAACAATCAAAAGGTCAAGATAGCCATATTTTCGAAATGGAGGCCTTTATCGAAAACCAACAAAATGAACTGAGTCAATTGAAAATAACAAATCAAGAGTTGATGGAATTCAATGCGAAAATCAACACAGATATAGAAAATACTATAAAAGGGCTTAATATTCTCGATGATGAGAACAAAAAACTAAAAAGCGAAAAGAATCATGTGTTGGATTATTTGGACGAATTAACACAAAAAACTGAAAAAATGCAGCAATCTTTGGATGATTCATTGAACAGAATACAGGAAAAAGATGAATTTATTAATAATTTACAAAGGGAAATCGCCTCTTTGCATAAACATCTCAAGGTTTTAGAGGAAAATCAAGGCAATAATAATAAAGATACTAAAAGACTATCGTTTTCAAAGGATCAGAGTTCAGATTTAATGAAGGAATTAGAGGGTCTAAAGAAGAAATATCAGGAATTAATCAATAAGAATAAAACTGAAACTTTTGATAAAAACCAAGAAGAAGAGATAAATTTACTTAAAATAGACCTTGATGCGTTTAAAAGGGAAAACATCATGCTGCGAAATGAACTAGAAAGGAAGAAAAATGATAAAAAAGATCCTTTGGAATCGAATGTGGGTTCTACACAGGAAAAAATCAATTTAACCTCTCCTTATAAGGAGAAATCAATATTAGATAGGTCTTTTGGCAAGGATTCTGATGTTTTTAAAAAGGAAAACGATCTTTTGAAGAAAGAAAATGAACAATTGAAGCTTCAAAACGGTTTTTTGATGAAAAATCTAGATGAAAATCAAAAGAAAAAGAGCTTTAATAATGATGAAGGACAAAGGAAAAGGGATTTCGAAAAGGATTATGATAAAATTTCAAATGAAAATAGAGATTTAAGAAGAAAAATATTTGATTTGCAGGATAAAAACAACAGAGATCTGAAGAAATCTCTTATAAAGAATGAAGAAAGTCCTTCTATAGAGGAGAAACGTTCAGAGATCCTCGAAAAAGAGTCAAAAGAATCGCCTTTCCAAGAAAAAGATCAAAAAAATCAAAATCTTAAGAAAAGCTTCAATAAAACCGAAACCGAAAATGATTTAATTGATGATTTGAAAGTGAGATTGGAGCGTGAAAGAGAGCAAAAAAGCAAAGAAATAAAAGAAATTTACGATTCCCTTTCAAATACTCGGTCAGAACTGCGGGAAGCTAAAGAAGAAAATGCTGTTCATAAGCTCAAAATTGAAAATTTGGAAAACGATCTGAAAACCTCTCTGGATTTAATGGAGAAAAAGCAGAAACTTTTAGAACAAATGGGCACTGAGACAAATGAATTGAAGAAAAATTGTGAAAATAAAATAACTGAGATAAATACTCTAAATAAAAAAGTACAGATAACTAAAAATGAGGTAAATGAACTACAGAATATGATAGGACATTGGGAAAAACAGTTGAAAGCTAGCAATAGCGAAAGAGACGGTTTATTGAAAGAACTCAAGGAGTTAGCTGAAGAAAATTATAAGACAAAGGGACAAATAAAGGAGTTGAATTATAAAGCTGAAGAAAATAAGAAGATTAATGGAGAATATGTGGAGAAAATAAAGGACTATGAGAATAAATTGAAGGTGCTTCAGAATAATATGAAGAATATTTTCCAAAGTGTTAGAAATGGACTGGATAGTAAGAAGGGGAAGGTTTATAAGAATTGTGATGAAAACTCCTCGATTGAAGAGTTTTTGAAAGAAATTAAAGAGAATTTCAACGCAATGGTTGAAGAAAATGAGAAAATTTCAAAGGAAAAGAAAGAGTTGGCAGAGTCTTTCAAAGAAAATGAACAAATCACTTTGAAAAAGTTTGTTTAAATAATTTGCGTTTAATTTTAATTGTGAAAATAAGGTTGGAAGCCATGAAAAATGATAACGTGTCCTTTTATCAAGAAATTGAAAAATTGACTGAAGACAATAACTTTTTAGCAGAAGAAGTAAAATATTTCGTCTTTTCTTATAAAAAAATTTTTTTTTATTTATTTTTGTGAAATTTTTTATTCAAATTTTTTTAACACAAACAAAAATTTATTTACTAATAAAAATTTCTTTTTAGATGAATAAATTAAAACAAGAAAACAACAATCTTCTCCAAGACATAAACGACAGAAAGATCCTCGAAGAAGAAAATCTCAACAGCGAAATTCTGAACCTCGAAGACAAACTTGTCAAAATCACTTTGGAAAAGAACCAATTTGAGTTTCTCTTCAACATTTGCAAACGTTTCATCTTCAATGGTGAAATCAATGATCTAATAGCAGAATTGAAAATTGTTTTATCGACCTTTAATACATATGAAAAACAAAGGATTGCAGTAGAAAAATTATATGAAGATCTTCGAAATAACGAAATTGAGAATGATGTGAATAATTCATATTATGAAATGTCAAAAAGACGAAAATTGGATGATTATAAAGATCAACTGTCAGAAATAGAGACTAATATAAAGATTCAAGAGTCGAAAAGGGAAATTCTTGAAAATGAGCTAATCAAATTAGAGAATTTCGAAAGCAATAGATATAGAAATATATCCAATTTGGAGAAAATCCATAATCAAGTAGAATAAAGAGAATTTTTATTTTTTAATGGTCAAATTTTTAGTTGAAAAATGAAATAAATATTCTCAATAATGAGATCGACATGAAGGAAATGAGTAAGAAAAATATCGAGAATTCTTATAATGATTTATTGAATGACTATAAGTAAAAGATCTATATTTTTTATTAAAGAAAATTACTAACAAAATTATAATAGAAGAATATCTGAAGACACCAAAAAATTTGATTATGGAGAAAAATACTCTGAATATCAGTTTTTTAAACCTTTTTTTCTGAAACAATATTTATAAAGTATTTATTTTTTAGCATTAAAAAAGAAACTTATAGAACTAATGAGAAATATAATAGCAACTTTAATGACATAAAGTAGTTATACAATAAAAATTTGTTTTAATTTTTTGAAAAAGATCAGATGATGGCAGAAAACTTGAAGAAATTGCGACTTCAAATAACTTTCGAGGTAATTATTTATAAAAATAACAGATTTTTTAATTAAAAAAAAATAACAGTTGAGAGAAAATATAAGAAATATGAATGAAATTTATGATGCAGAACTTAAACCCACAAAAAATCTTAAATTTTTAATTACATAAACTTTATTAATCATGAGAATTTTTTATTTTCTTCGAAACCTTTTTGTTTTTTTTCAACATTATCAATTTCTTCTTGCTTTTTTTTGTTAATTTCATTATTTTCTTCATTTTTTTCTCTTTTATCTCTACAGAATTCTTCTTTGTTTCAAGCCTTGCCAGCTTTTCCTTATCAAAATGTGCATAAATTCCTTGTTCATGCATTTTCTAAAATAAAAATTAATTAAAAAATTTTAGAAAATGTTTTTACAATCTGAGCTAATTTTCTTGCTTTTATGATTTTCCCCATATATTCAAGTGCTTCATTTTCCTTTATGTCCATTTTTTCTAATTTCGTCTTGATGACTTCCTCAATTTTCATCACCAAATCAATATCATATTGACAAACTAAAGAAACAGCCACTCCTCGTTTTCCTTTTCTTGCTGTTCGACCGACTCTATGAACATAGTCAATGGGGTTTCTTGGAACATCATAATTAATAACAAGATCTACTGTAGGAATATCAAGTCCTCTATAAATTTATATATCAGTTTATTATATATATATACATAAAAATTGCATAATTGAAAAAATATATAATTAATTATGGATTTTTTCTATTTATTTTTACCTGGAAGCGACGTCTGTTGTCACAAGGATGCTTGCTTGGGAATTTTTGAATTTTTTCAAATTGACATAACGTTTATGCTGAGAGAGGAAGGAATGCAAACAGCAGGAAGATATTTCCATTTCTTTTAGGATAGAATGCAATAAATGACATTGTCTTTAATTTTTTATTTTCTTTTATAATAAGTTATAAAAGAAATTTTATACTTGCAGGTGTTCACAAAGACTATACATGTGATGTTTTCGAATTTTTTGATTAAATAAAAAAAATAATAATCCTTCAGGCTTTCAGGGATAAATGCATAATTCTATAATCCGAAAAAACAAATAAAATTTGTATTTTTTTATAATAAATAAACTTGAGATAAAGTTGACACAGTTTGGATTTCTCTATTATCATTAAAATACATAAAATTTCTATCTTCATTGTCTCCTAAAATCAAATCCTTGAACTTTTCTTTTAAATCTTCTTGTATGGTCGCCGAAGTCAAAATGTTTTGTCTTTTTGAAGGTAAACAACTAATAATCTATTTCAAAAAAAAATCTCATTAAACTTTCAATTAAAAAAAAATACCTCTTTCAAATCAACATGCATACTTTCATCCAACAAACGATCTGCTTCATCTAAAACTAGAAACTTCAAATTTTCTATATACTCTCTCAATTTAACATCTTTGCCAATCATATCATTCACTCGACCCGGGGTTCCAACAATTATATGAGGGATTTTACTTAGTTCTTGTGATTGTTTAAGCATATCCATGCCCCCAACAAGACAGCAACATCTTAAATTAAGAGACATTCCAAACAAAAGTAATTGCTCATAAATTTGGAAAGCTAATTCTCTCGAAGGAGTCAATATTAGTGCAAATAGTCCATATGGATCCTTTGAGAGTTGTTGTAATATAGGAAAAGCAAATGTTGCAGTTTTTCCGCTACCAGTTTCTGCGTTTACTATAAAATAAATTATGAAGAAAAACTTGAAGAAAGAGTGATTACCGATAACATTATGGCCTTTGATGATAGAAGGGATAGCAAGCTTTTGAATTTTAGTGGGTTTTTGATAGCTAATTCGTTCGCATAAACGGATTATCCAATTATCGAGATTCAACTCAGCAAAAGGATTCATATTTTATTATAAAAAAATTTTGATTTTGTTTTTAAAATGTTTGAAATAATATAATTTGTTAATTTTTATACATCAAAAAATTCATTTTTGGCTTTATAACATCAAAAAATATATATTAATTTATAGTTCTTTTTGAATATGGGAAAATGTTTCATATTTTCTCTTGATTCTATTGCAAATAAAAATTTTATGTGAAAGGATATTAGTTTCTTGAAAGTTACCTTAAGAGCTTCAGATTCTCTTCTTAATTCTTTTATCACTAATGCCAATGCTTCAGGATTAACTCCGTTTTCACATAAACTGACCAATATAGACAAAGTGGATCGATCTATTCCACAATTCAAAATTTGAGAGATTTCATACAAAACTATCAGTTTCCAAAATAATTATCATTTTTTTATTTTTTTTTACTATCTAAAGTCTCTCGAGCCTCAGCTATGTCATTGTTTTCTGCCACATTGCTTAAGTTGCTTGCATTATTCAAAGATTTTTGGGGAGGTATGTTGAAATTCATTTGAAAGCTTTGTGTTTTAAATTCAAAATTTTGCCAAAAAATTATTCGATATTCAAATTTTTTGTCTTTTAATTTAAAAAAATTGATTTTTGGATTCCAAACTTTTTTTAGATAAAAAATAAATAAAAAAACATAAAAAAAGTAAAAAACAACTAAAATTCAATCAAAATAAAAAAATCCAATGTCTTTAATTCATCAAATTAATGCCAAAAAAGGAGCCAAAGAAAAAGAAGAAGAAGATAAAATGGGTGAAGATGTACAACTCTTTCCATTATTTCTCCTTTATATTGAATCTATAGGAAAGTGATTGGGGAGGAGATAAATTATTCGGATTAGGAAAAAAAAATCAAACTCTTATGCAGTTTCTCTATTTATTTTTGATTTTTTCTCAAACCGCATAAAAAAGGAAGGATTTCACCGCACAGCCCTCCAATGAAAATATCATGCTTTATAATTTTGTGCCACAGGGAGTTTCAATCGTGAATATTATGTTAACTGATTCCAACACATTTTTATTATCAAGTTAATTTTTTTTCACATTATAAGTCTGAAAAGAAAATAATTAAAGCCAAAGGAAAATTATATTCATGGGGGTCCAGCTCTTATGTTTTAGGAAGAAGAATCAAAGATAAAGTTTATAAGAAATTAAAAATTAATAAAAATTCTCAAATGAAAGGAAGAAGCTCGAACTCCTGGCGAAGTGACTGGATTTTATAATAAAGTGCTCTCAATAGCAGTGGGGTTTAAGCATGTTTTGGCATTGGACTCTGAAGGAAAGATATATTCTTGGGGTCGTAACGAATTGGGTCAGGTATTAAATCTTTTTTGATAGTTTTTCATTTGAGTTCTTTAAGTTAGGACATCCTTTGACCAATATGGAGAAAAAAGAGATTCCTTATCCGAAAGAGATTGATTTTTTCAGCAAAATAAGGATTGTTGCGATTTATGCAGGAGCGAATAGTTCTTTTGCGATTGCAAGCACAGGGGCTCTTTATGTATGGGGAGAAGTTTAATTTTTTATTTGATTTTGATTTTTATTGAAAAGCTTATATGAAGAATTCTGGTGGACAATTAGGTGTTATTGGGGAAGAATTGGTGTTTGAGCCGAAAATCATGGATGTTGCTCCTTGGCATTTAAGCACGGAAACACAGATAATTTTTGGGAAAAATAGCAGAGGTTACGTTTTTCAATGTAGAAATAAAATAAGAAATAATTTGATGAATTGAATTTTTATTTCATAATTAATTTATCTTCATTTTTAATTTTTCATTTGATTTGTTTGCTAGATAAATCACAAGAGAAAGGCAATACATCAAATGATAGCAATGAACTTAAGAAAATGATTTTCACTTTGAGGGAATATGAGGAAAGAAATAAAAAGCTTGAAGGTCAAATACAAAAGTATGAAACTGAACTGTATGGTAAAAGTGCTGATAAATATGCTTCTATTGAGGTTTTCAAAAAAGATTTTCAAATTGGGCTTGAAATTTCTTTAGAAAGATATGCAAAACGACCCGATTTTAAAGGAATTGCAGGATCAGCTGAGAAAAATTGATACTGAAACAAAAGAAATGGTTAAAAAATTAAAAAAAAAGGGTGTAAAAATGTTAGGTTTTTAGCTGAATCAAGAGAATTTTTTGACAAATGAAATAAATTCATTTAGAAAAGAATTGGATGAATTTAAACTTCAACTAGACGATATTTCAAGGAAAGAAAGTGAATTATTGAACAAAAGAGAAAATTATGAGATAGAAGTGAGGAAAAAAAAAATTAGGGGGAATGATGGAAATCTGAAAGATGAATTAGAAATTCTTGCGAAAAAACAAAAAACCATCAAAGAATTGGCAATGTAAAAAAAAAAAAATTTAAAGAAAAACAGAAATTAATTTTTTTTAGGACAAATGAAAATATTAAGAACACTATATATCAAAAACAAGCGATAAATGAAGAAGAATTGGGTATAAAAAACGAAGAGAGAAAACAAATAAAATATAAAGTATACTATAATATAATGCATAAAATTAATTCTTTTTGCTTTTGTTTAAGATTGAAGAACTGCATAAAAAAAAAATACTCTATGAAGAATTGATGATCGAAAGGAAGAAAAGCATTTCTGATCGATATATCAATGAAAACAAGTCAGAATTGAGTAAAATTGTCTTGAAAGTTCATGAATTATTTCGAGAGTTGGTACCTTTTCAAATAAAAAAACAAAATTTTCATTTTTTTTTAAACAAAATAGGAAGAAACCTCAAATATTAGTGAGATAGCCAAAGCGAATACAGATATTAAGGGTTTGCCTGAAATTATCCATAAAAGCAACAAAATTATTGCGTACTTTTTATTAAAAATATTACATTAATTAATTTTTTTTTGTTAAGAAAAATCAAAAATGATTTGAATAATGTTAAAGTTAAAATCGGCACTTCTTCTTTTGAATTTGTTTCTAAAATTGTAGAGATTCTCGAAGATGATATAACTCAAAGATTGAAAGTAAAAATTTCAATTAAAAACAAAGATTAGCTTTTTTTTAAAAAGGTGAATGATTATACGTATGCTATTTTGGTGCAAACTCATAATAAACTTGAACAGTTTTTGATTGAAAATCAGGAATTTGATGAGAGCCAGAAAGAAATAGATAAAAAGGCTTTGGAAGAAAAAAATAATAAAGAGAAAAACATTTCCGATACAAAAAGGCAAAGAAAAAAAAAATCTGAGGAAAATAATAAAAATTAAATTAATTTTTTTGATCAATTTTTAACATAATTAAGTTTACGAATAGCATTTTCTACTATTCTTTTATTTCCATTACATTATGAGGTTCGAAATTTTATTTTTTTGTTTCTTAATTTAATCCAAAATTATATTTTTTTTTAGATTTATATCAAAAATTTAGAAGAAAAAGAAAAAAAAACACAACATTTACAAAATTTTATAACTAATAAATACCAAATTATTTGGGTTTTTTTCCTCTAAATTCAATAATCAAAGCTCTCATAAAAAATATTTGAGGTCCCTAATTTTTAAAACCCCCCAAAAAACTTTTTCAACCTAAACAATGAGTTTTTATCCTATTGTTTCTAACAATCAGGAAAATTTCCTTTATATTTTAGAGCTCAGCAATGTATTCATAATTTTCTAATTTTCTCTAAACTCTAACATAGATTAAATTTCTCTTTCTTGGTGGTATTTCTTTCCAATCCTTGCTTTATTATCTCCCCTCTAGTAAATTATTCCAGAATTCCCCAAATGAAGATTTGAATTTCAAGCATAAATTTGAACAAAAATCCGAAAACGATGAAAAATTTCCCTATTCTAAAAAAATCAATGATGATTATTATATAAAAGGTTCAATGAAATTCGATTTAGAGTTCTTGATCTATTTGGATTTCACCTCTATTGATTACATTTTAGTTTCCAGTATGGATGAACTTTTCTTGATTCCTTTTATTCTTTGTAATAAAAAGTTCAAAGGCCAAATTTTCACCACTTTGCCAATAAAGCAAGCTGGTTTTTCTCTTCTGAAAGAATTTTACAATTTGATCAACATTCGCAATAAGCAAATAATCTTTGAAGATCTTGATTCTGAGCAGAATTTCTTCGCAGAAAGTGAGTTTTTCGACTTATTTTCTGAGAAATATGGTGTTGAGATCAACGAATGGTTTCCTTTGTTCGATTGTATGCAATTAGATCAGGCTTTCAATAATATTCACACATTGAACTACAAAGAAGAAAAACTGGTTTTGAATGATATTGTTATAAGTCCTGAAAGCTCAGGTTATAATTTAGGCTCTTGTTATTGGATTCTAAAGAAAAATGGCTTAGTTTTCGCCTTTATAACAAATGGTTGTTTCCATAATTACAGACATTCTTCACTATTTGATTTCGAAAACATTTCCAATTCTAAATGTGATTTATTGATAATGGCTAATTGTATCAATGAGAAGAATCTCGATGGTTTAGAGATGTCTTATGGTCCAAATCCTCCTTTCAATGCTGAAATCCTTGAAAAGAAACTGTTCGATATATTAACGACTTTATTAAATGACAGAGATATGAACGTTATGATGCCTGTGAGAAATATGGTCTTTATTCTTGATATTCTAGACATTCTATTGAATAGATTCAGAGAAAAAAATGTCACGTTCTTTATTATCAGCGAATCTTTGGAACCTTTGATCAATTACGGAAATGCGAATGTTGAGTATTTGAACCCGATTCTACAAAAGAAAATTTATGAGCCCACTCCAGAAACTCCTTTTTCTTCTTATGAGAAATTGAAGAATTTCGGGAAGATTGTGTTTTATAATAGCATTTACGAATTTCAAGAGAAAAACAATAACTCAAGCCTTGAGAGTCTTATTAGAAAAAATACTCCAAGTGTCTATGTTTTCTTGGATAGCACCATGAGATTCGGGTTATCATTGAAGTTTTTAGAAACTTTTGAAGAAATTGGCTTCAAGAACACTATTATTCTAACAGACCCCTTTTTACAATGCAAAGAAGTTTTCATGCCGTTTAAAGACAAATGCAAAAGCAAAATCGTTTATTGTCCTTTAGATCATCGGTTCACTGTTTCTGAAGTGAAAAGTGAGCTTTTGAAGAAAATTTTACCAAAAAGGATTCTTGTACCAAAAAAATTGTTCCAACAATTAAAATTTCCAGGAAATGAAGAGAATTTCATACTTTATGAGGAAGAGAAAGAGATTTTTCTGGATGAATACAAGCAGTTTTTAGAAGAAAATAGAGTGGTTAATTTGTTTTCTGCAGTCGATTTTGGACAAATTCCTTTCAGAAATTTCGAATTAGAGAAAAATTTAAGTTTTGTGAAGGTAGAAATGACTGTTGATAAGAATATTGTTAAGAAAATATGTGGGGTTGGAGCTTCAATGCTGAAGATTGTGAGTGTAAATCTAAAGAAAAATGAGGAGTTTATGATGAAAATGATCAGTTTAGTTAAAGGGAAAGTGGCATTCGAAGGGAGCTATAATTTCAAGAAATATCACCAAAGGAGAAATATAGAAAATGAGATTATTGGATTTGCGCTTCTTTTTGAAAAGAAAAGCAATGGAAATGTTGTGTATTTGGTCAAGGAAAATCAGCAGACTAAGATTTTTGGTTCGGATTTTAAGGAGGTTGAATCGTTTGTTGAGATGATAAGT
>JFJP01000017.1_pt1 | contig 24806 bp, 21 predicted proteins | sample 431651 | NCBI WGS metagenome assembly JFJP01 (sample SAMN02602958, study PRJNA72255) | Microbial mat metagenome, whole genome shotgun sequencing project. | biome: fresh water; feature: sink hole; material: water; isolation source: purple microbial (photo- and chemosynthetic) mats found in...
AGAAGGGGCGCAAGATCATCTTGAGTGAACCCAGTGCTCTTGAGGTAAGTGCGGGCGAGCCCCACGGGAGTATCCAGACTGAACTTGGCGGCCGACAGGCCCAGAGCCTTCGTGAAGTTGGTGGGACTTTGTTGTTTCAGCAGGGCGAACCAATCCTCTCGCACGGCTTGAAATTCAGTAAACCAAGCAGTGGCATTGGCCCCATTCAAAAGACTCAAAGCCTGGCCGTTCGCATCGGAATATTCCGCGCGCAGCAGTTCTAGGGCATCGAAGCCACCATGGGTCTTGCCATTAGCAAGCGAACCCGTGGCGTTCCACCAGGCATTCACACCCTGTCCAAGGGGTACTGTACGATTGAAGCCCTGCGTAACGAACAACCCCTGAGGGCCACGCGGGCGGTGAACAATGTTGAATTGACCTTCGGCCTGAGCTAGGAAATCAGCCAGAGTCCATTCACTGCTATTGCGCGCACCTCCCGCGCGTTCAATGCGAGGCGCTGGCGTGAAAAGGGCCGTCATGGAACCAAAGGCTGTGCCGGGCAGATTGGCACTCCGCGCACCCAGGACGACAGGTGCCGAACCGATGGGCGTCCGATCATCATCCGTGAGCAGATAGTTGAGAAATTCGGCGCGAAAATCCTTGGCCATAGCCGCGGCATTGGTCAGACGATCCGTTTCCGTGAGCGCAACGACCTCGACACCTTCGGCCAGAGCAGAAGCCAGCTTTTCCACCGGCAGAATTCCACCCGTCGTGGCGAGTGACGCCCCAGGCAGATCGAAGCTAGTCCAGCCGGTAGGCATGGAACCAGGTAAAAAGGTAAACGTATGGAAGGTCGCCGACTGGCCGTTATAGGCAGAGATCGATTGACTCTCGAGGGGAGCTAGTGGACCCCGAGTGGCAAAGGCTCGATATTCTCCATTCTCAAGCCAGTAGGCAGCAGGGCTCGACGAGGGAAGTGAAGCGGCAAACACTTGATTGCCCGCCTGGAATCCAAACACACCAAAATTGGCTGATGCGATGGTGATTCCTCGCTCCACCGGGCTATACATGGCCCCGAGAGAGAGCACCCGCTTAGTTGAAGGATCCGGGGTGGCATCCTTCCCAAACAAGGTTATGCGAATGGGCTGAACCGAAGTGGGAGCCCCATCCGTGCGCCTAGAAGAAAAGTAATGTGGCAGGGCCCTGTATAAATAGGGGGATCCCGAGGCACTCAACACATTGGAGCGTTCGGGGCAAAGATAGTTCAGTAAATCGTTGCTGGTTAACCACGTCTTTGCCTTGATTGCGAAAGGAGTCGCTAGGTCGGGGCTCTCCGTGCTGGAGGAGTTCACCAGCGTTTCCAAAATAGTTTTGTTAAAAGGATTCGGCTGGCCATTCTGAATCACCATCCGATAGGTACCAACTGGTAGGTTCATGGCCACCATGGGGCCAGCGGTGGAGGAACCCTGGCCGGGAATGTTGGCGTAGGGCTCCATCCATTCGAGCCTTTCCAATTTCCAATCCGTAGCATTCACTTTCCGTTCGATTCTGAATTCCGCTGGCCATGGCCCTTGCCGGACGGCCGTACCCGACGGCTGGAAACTGAACGCACCAAATTCAGTCGCTTTGAGGGTCATCCGATCCACGGCCATTTGGTTGAAGAGCCCCGTCGCCTGGTTGGGAAGACTGCCCGCGCTAGAGCTTCCCCCCACGAGATAAAGCCGACGGACGTGCCCAAGACTGGCCCCTGGGGCCAGGCTTGCAACGGGCAAAGACCCGGCGATCAAGCGCTGGGGGGCTATCGGGCGAGTCTGGCTGAAGGCCTGCTGAGGGTCGGACGTCACCACCAGCGAATCCGAATCCATGGGCAGAATGCCAAGGGTGGAATGAATATCCTCGGTGGAACCCGACGGCTCCACGCCCATGAAGGCCACCATCCCGGCCTTGACGCCCTGGAAAGGAAGGCCAAAGGCCGTGCCGGGACCCGCAGCGGGAATCTCAACACCCCAGGTAGTCAGCGCCGTGCCCACCATATCTTCGGTAGCCGGCACGTTGAAGCGGAAGCCACCCGTTTTCTGGAAAAGATAATCGCCGATGTTTTGCACCGGAAGTGCCACGCTCGAATTGTTGACAACCTTGGTATCAAGAATGAAAAAGCGGCCCTGCTTTTCCAAAGATACGGAGTGGGAAACGGCCAGGCCTTGCACTCGCCCTAGGGAATCCCAGGTGGCACCCACAAGCTTGTGGGCGGGATCGTGGACAGCACCCACCATTTCGATACGGCAGAGGGATTCCGTGTTGACGGCCTTGTACTGATCAAACACCAAGCTGATGGAAGGATCTTGGTTCAAGACCGGGGTAAGCCTCTCCAACATATCCATGGGGGGAGAAACCCGTTTGTAATTCTGATCAAGCTCCACCAAGCAGGCATCGATGATGCTCCCACCCGAAGCGGCGCCCGCAACGCCTCCGCGCTGCCCAAAGGGGGTTCCATCGATGGCCAATTCCACAGAATCGTTGCCAAGGTAATAGTCGCCTGGGGCGGCTTCCGCCTTGAGCCCTTGGGTCCGATCCCCGCCCACGGAGGGGATTTCTACGGCTACCGCATCGGGCCTCTGAATGCCAGAAGCCCGGTAGCAGCCAACTCCAGACATGGCGATCAAGGCCATGGGCAGAGCAGCCCGCCACGGATGCCGGGAAATCCGGCAGGACATGGGGAAAGTTGAGATTAAAGGTACATGTTGCTTCATTAGTCGATGCTCCCGGTGGGACCCGGTGGGGTAAGGGTCTATGCTAACTCACGATGCGCCTATCTGCCTTGACGAGTCTTGCCGGGGGACCCTGGCGCCGAATCTTGATCACCGTGAGCCTACTCCTCATCGGGGATCTGCTTTGGACCATGGGAAGGTTCCCCTCCCACGCTAAAGGGCGAATCCTGACCCAAGCCGATTTGCGGGTCCACGACATGCCCGCCTTGGTTTTAGGTGCCGGCGTACTCCCGGACCGAGAGCCAACCCAGGTCCTCCAGCGCCGCCTTCAATCGGCCCTGGATTTGTTCCATTCAGGCCAAATTCGTTGGTTTCTTGTTTCGGGGGACAACCGCAGCCCCTATTACAACGAACCTCAAGCCATGCGGAAATGGCTCCTAAAGCAAGGTGTTCCCCCGAATCGGATCGTGGCGGATTTCGCAGGACGCCGCACCTACGATAGCCTTCGACGGGCCTATGTGGTGTTTGGGTTGCGCCGAGTCATCATCGTGACTTCGGATTTTCATTTACCGCGGGCCATTTACACCGCCCAGCATCTGGGCCTCGAAGCCTGGGGAATCGCAGCGCCCACCGAACACCTACCCTGGCTGCAGCGAGTTTCATTTTGGAGTCGGGAATACATCGCCCGTCACAAGGCCCTTCTGGATGCTTGGTTCCCACCGGATACCATGCTCGGCCCCCGGGAACCCACCCCCGAAGATTGGCTGAGTCCGGCAACGGAGAGCACACCATGATGCCTGCCGGGGATCTTTTCGTGCTCGCCGCAGGCCGCCTTCCCCAAGGGCGGTTCGGGGGAGCCCTGGCTGGGGAGGGCGCCGTCCGCCTCGGAGTGACCGCCGTACAGGGCCTAATGTCGGATCTCTCCTTACCCCGACCCAGGCGCATCTATTGGGGCATGGCCCGCTCCCATACCCAGGGCATGAACCCAGCCCGGACCATCGCCATTCAAGCGGGGCTCGGCATCGAATGCCTAGGCACGACCCTCAACATGGCTTGCGCCTCCTCCCTGGAAGCGGTTTTCCTAGCTGGCCAAGCCCTTAGCCTAGGATTTCCGACCCCTATTCTGGCGGGTGGCAGCGAGGCGATGTCGGATACGCCGCATTTGGCCCCTGGGCTGCGCTGGGGCCTCGGCTTCGGCCACACCCAATTACCCGATGTCATGCACCAAGATGGCCTGCGGTGCCCACTGACGGGCCTACTGATGGGAGAAACCATTGAACAACTCGTGGCCAAGCGCGGGATCACACGAATCGAGGCCGATGCCTATGCCCTGGAAAGCCATCAGCGCGCCGCGAGGGCTAATTTTTCAGCCGAATTACTCTTTCACCCAAAGTTAAACCACGACGAATGCATCCGCCCCAAGGACACCCTGTCGGCTCTAGCGGGGCTGCCACCGGTCTTTGACCCTTCTGGGCAAGTGACAGCCGGCAATGCCAGCGCCCTATCGGATGGCGCCGCCGCCCTCCTGATCGCCCGACCGGATCAGGCATTGGATCAACGCCCCCTCGCTCGAATTCTTGGCTGGTCAGAGGTGGGGCTGGACCCCATGGACATGGGCGAAGGTCCCGTCCTGGCCGTACAAAAGCTTTTGGCCGAAACATCGCGGTCCGTACAGGACATCGCCCTGTGGGAACTAAACGAGGCCTTCGGGGCTCAGGTGGTCTGCTGCGCTCGGCAGCTTGGACTCCCCATGGACCGCCTGAATGTCGCCGGCGGCGGCATAAGCTTGGGCCACCCCATTGGTGCCAGCGGGGCAAGGATCCTCGTCACCCTCATCCACCAACTCCGTGCACGGGGCGGGGGATTGGGCATCGCGACTCTGGGAATCGGCGGTGGAATTGGGCAAGCGCTTTTACTGGAGGTTTCCTGAGAAGGGGCCGATAGGTGGAAGAACCTATTTCTGAAACCCCCATGCCACGTCATCTCATTTCCCTCCGCGCACTCTTACTGCTCCTGGTCCTGCTGGCCATGCTGCCCGTAGCGGGAATTGTCATTTATTCTGGCCAAGAGCGCCAAGAATTGGCCCTTCGCAGCGCCATGCAACAAACCGAGGATCTGGCCGCCACCGCCGCAGAACACCATCAGCAGGCGGTAAACGCGCTGCAGCAGTTGCTGACAACCCTGGCCCAGCTGCCCCAAACCCGACAAAGGGACCGCCATGCCAGCGAACAGCTTTTCGCCGGACTACAAAGGCAGAACGAACGGATCGTTTCCATTTTCTCCGTGGGCCCCGACGCCAACATTTTTGCCTCCCATTCACCCGGATATTCGGCCTCTGTCAAAGGCCGCAAATACTACCGAGAAGCCCTTCGAACCCTGAGGTTTTCTGCCGGGGATTTTGTTCTCGGATATTTTTCCAACAAGCGACTGATTCATTTTTCGCTACCCGTTCTCGAGGGCAGAACGACCGTTAACTCCGTCCTGGTAGGCGGCATCGATCTCAGCTATCCCAATTCCATGGTGGGGAAATTGACGCTGCCACCGGGAGCCAAAATCGTACTAATGGATCCCACCGGCGCCGAATTAGCGGGCGGTGATTCGGGCCAAAAGCACCCGAGTAATCCAGCTTCTCCATACCAATTTCAAGAGCTTGCCCAGGCTGCCTCCAAGGGGGCCTTCCTCGATCACTCCGTGAACGGCAAATACCTGACCGCCGTGCGAACCCTCACGCTGCCGAGCGAAAAAACACCCTACATGTTAATTAAAGTAGCTGTCCCCGAAGCCTTCGCGTTGGCAGATGCACGACAGGGCTTTCAACGAAATCTGATGCTGCTGTTCGGAATCGCAGCACTCGCAGGCCTTGTGGCGTGGTTGTTTGGAAATCGCTTTTTGGCCCGCCCCATTCTCCACCTAGCCCATGCTGCGGAAGATTTAGGCCAAGGACACCTGGACATACGGTGCGGCTTGGAAAGCCGAAATAAGGAAATTCGGTGGCTTGCACAATCTATCGACGCAATGGCCGATGCGATTCAGGCCCGGGATCTGGAACGGGAAAGTGGCCGAGAAACCTTGCTTGAAAGCCAGCAACTGCTGAATCTATTTTTCTCTCAGTCCATCGATGGTTTCTATATTGCAACCTCAGATCACCCGATCCTCTGGAACGATCGGATAGATAAAAACGCCACGGTGGATTACTTCCTGGATCACATGAGGATTCAGCGCGTCAATGCCGCCATGCTCGCGCAGTATCAGGCCGTGGAGACGGATTTCCTTGGCAAACCCATTCGGTCGTTCTTCTCCCACGACTTGGCCTCTGCCCGCGTAATGGTGCGAAATTTCCTCGACACGGGGCGCATGCGTCAAGAGGGCTTGGAATATAAACCAGATGGAACCCCCATTTGGATCGAAGGGGATTATCTCTGCATCTATGATTCCGAAGGTTTGGTGACCGGCCATTTTGGCATCCAGCACGATGTCACCGAACGAAAAGCCGTGGAACTGGCGCTCCGCACTAGCGAAGAGCGCTACCAGGGGCATTTTCTCCATTCCCCTGATTCCTTTTTCTGGATCGGGGTTCAGGAGAATGGGATTTTTGTCAGTGAAAGCATCAACCCGGCCCAGGAAGCTCAGGTCGGCCTTCGGAATCAGGATATTGCGGGAAAACAACTCCATGAATTTCTTCCGGCCGAGGCTGCCGAGAAGGTCACAGCCCGCTACCGGGAATGCGTGCAAGCCGAGAGGCCTATCACCTACGAGGAAGATTTCGATTTAGGCACAGGGCGAAAGTATTTCCAAACACAACTGGTCCCAATCCGCGATATCAATGGTCGAATTCACCGAATCGCAGGTGTGAGCAAGGATATATCGGACCGACGCAAGGCTGAAGATGAGCTGAGGTCGAGCCAAGAAATGTTCCGTGCGATCTTCGATCAGGCTTTTCAGATGGTCGGCTTGCTGGATACCTCCGGAACACTGCTTCAAGTCAACCAAACCTCCGTAGACTTCCTTGGGATTACCAAGGAGCAGGTGCTTGGACGCCCCTTCTGGGAAACCCCCTGGTGGAAGGATTCTGAAGCGGGTCAGCAAAAATTGCGCGAGGGCATTGCCCAGGCCGCCCAGGGACGCCTCGTTCGTTTTGAAACCATTCACCGAGATCATGAAGGCGCTGACCATTACATCGATTTCTCACTAAAGCCCTTTCGAGATCGTGAAGGCAATATCAAGCTTTTGATCCCCGAAGGCCGAGATATCACTGTGCGAAAGCAAACCGAAAAGGCCATTCAAGAGCAGGAACGCCTATTCCGGCTGCTCTTCGAGTGTTCTGGGGATGCCAACCTACTCATTGATGGACACCTGTTCGTGGATTGCAATGAAGCCACCCTGAAACTGCTTGGGGCACATCACAAAGAGGAAATACTCAATACCCATCCATCAATCTTCTCTCCCAAATGGCAACCCGATGGCCAGGATTCTCGCGAAAAGGCCGATGCGATAATCGCCATGGCCTTCAACCAGGGAAGTCATCGCTTTGAATGGGTTCACCGCAAACTTGACGGTACGGAATTGCCGGTGGACGTCATGCTCACGGCAGTGCCCTGGAAGGGGAAGTGGATTTTGCACACCGCTTGGCGAGATCTTACTGAAACGAAGCGCGCAGAGCGCGAACGGCAAAGCCTAGAAGCGCAGATCCAGCAAGCCCAGCGCTTGGACAGCCTTGGTGTGCTGGCTGGAGGCATCGCCCACGACTTCAACAACCTTCTTACCGCGCTTTTGGGAAATCTAAATCTGGCCCAGATGGCCATTCCGAGTAATTCCCCCGCCGTGCCCTACCTAGACAGCGCCGAAAGCACCGTCATGCGCGCTTCGGAACTCACGAAACAGATGTTGGCCTATTCAGGGAAAGGCCGATTCGTCGTAAAACTCCACGATTTAAATTTGGTGGTTCAGGAGATGACCCACCTTCTTCAGGTATCAATCCCCAAAAAGATTTCCTTAAGTCTCCTCCTGGCGGAAAACCTTCCACCTATCGAGGCCGATGGTGCGCAGATTCACCAAGTCATTTTGAATCTGGTGACCAATGCCGCCGACGCCATCGGAAATGAGGAAGGCGCAATTTCCCTCGCCACGAAGACCATCACCCTTGATGAAACCACCCTGGCCAGGGATTTCCCTGGCCAAAACCTTAACCCAGGTGACTTCGTAAGCTTAGAGGTTAGCGACACAGGGTGTGGGATCTCCCCTGAGACCATGGCGCGAATTTTCGAGCCATTCTTTACCACCAAGCCCACGGGTCGAGGCCTGGGTCTTTCAGCCATGCTGGGTATTCTTCGTGGCCACCAGGCGGGTATCCGGATTCAAAGCAAGGTCGGAGAAGGTTCGGCTTTTCTACTCGTTTTCCAACCCAAGGAAGGAAACGTTGACCCGCCAGCCCTGGTCAAACTCCAAGAACCCAGTGAATGCCATGCAACCATCCTGCTGGTCGACGACGAGCCCATGATCCTGGAAACAGCCCAGACTGCACTTGAGGCCATGGGGTACCACGTCATCCCCGCCAGGGATGGGTTAGAAGCCGTGAAACTATTTTGTGAACGCCAGGCTGAAATCGCCTTGGTCATCATGGATCTCACCATGCCGCGCATGGATGGGCAGGAGGCCTTTCAGGCCATGCTCGAAATCCAGCCAAATGTGCGGGTAATTCTTAGCAGCGGCTACAACGAACAGGAATCTGTGCAGAAAATGCTAGGACACGGGCTAGCGGGATTCCTCCCAAAACCCTATCCCCTTGCTGATTTGCGAAAAATCGTTAAGGATTCGCTTAAACCTTCGGAATGAATCAACAGCGGTTGGTCGCGAACCTCATGCAATTCATCGGATGGAATAAACCACTGGGCAGCCAATCCCGAAGACTTCTAGTCAAGGTTCGGCCCTTGGCGCATCATGACACGAGGTTAAGTTCTTTCAGAGGTTCCCATGTCCGAGTCCCCGCTCATCCGGCTGCGTAATTTAACCAAGGTCTACCTGATGGGTGACATGGAAGTGCGAGCCCTGGACGGCGTGGATATGGACATCATGCGCGGCGAATACGTCGCCATCATGGGCCCCAGCGGTTCGGGCAAATCCACCATGATGAATATGATCGGCTGCCTGGATACGCCCAGCAGCGGCGAGTATGACCTGAACAACAAGGTTGTCTCCGCCATGACGGACGACGAACTGGCCCAGATCCGCAACGAAGAGATTGGCTTCGTTTTTCAGACTTTCAACCTGCTGGCCCGCACCACGGCCCTCCAGAACGTCGAGCTGCCACTCATCTACGGTGGCGTCACGCCCAGCGATCGCCATGCGATGGCCAAAAAAGCCCTGGAAGACGTGGGCCTGGGACAACGTGCCGATCACATGCCCAATCAGCTCTCGGGCGGTCAGCGTCAGCGCGTGGCCATTGCCCGTGCCCTTGTGAACAGCCCATCCATCCTCTTGGCCGACGAACCCACGGGCGCCTTGGATTCCAAGACCAGCGTGGAAATCATGGCCCTGTTCGAAGAGCTCTACCAGAAGGGCAACACCATCATCCTGGTCACCCACGAAGAAGATATCGCTCGCCATGCCCACCGCATCGTCAAGTTATTGGACGGCAAGATCATTCACGATCAGCCCAATACGCCCATCAGCACCGAAGAACACATGGCCCATCTGCAGCTTTAATTAGCTGTTTTCCTCAAAGGGAAAGCGCGCCCAGGCCACCACACCAAGGACCAGGGCGAATCCTATCAGAACAGCCGCTGGCGCCAAAGAAGCTTGGAAGCCCAGGCCTCGCCAAGTCATGGCGTCCAGCCCATCCAGCGCCCACCGGGTTGGAAAGACCAGGGTGAATTTCTGGAGCCAGGGCGGAAAAACAAAGGCGGGTACCCAAGCCCCTCCGAGCATGACCATCACGAGCGTTGCCAGTATCGCCAAGCCCCGCGTAGCTTCGGGTGTTCGCCCCAGGGCCGCAATGAGGAGCCCAAAGGCACCCGTAAAGAGGGCAAAGGCGGCTGTGATCAGCAAAAAACCAGGGAAACTACCCTGGATCCTGACCCCAAAAACCATACGTGCCACGGCAAAGATCCCCAGCATGAGCACTGCAGCGATGACCGCTGAGCTAAGAATGCGAGCGACCAAAATGCTATGCCGACCGATGGGCGCCGTTCGCAAGCGCTTCCAGAGAGCGCTGCGGCGCAATACCAAAAGCGCCATGCCACCCTCTATTCCCATGAAAAGGATGAACTGCACTCCCATGCCCGCGAAACTATGGGCATAGCCGTTGTAGCGGACTCCAACCTTGGCGGTGACTTCCTCTTCCTTCAATTCGTAGGGAAGCTTCATGCCTGGAGCGCCATTGCCTTTGGTGGCACCGGTCTCGTTCAGGGTGGCCACGTTCCCGTAGAGATCCTTCAGAGCCTTTCGCGCCGCCGGATTGATGTTGGGGTTTTGGTCCGCAGCTTCGGCGTTTTCCTTGAGCATGCTGAGGCCCGAAGGCCCGCCAAACACTTCAGCCGAAACCACCTCCATGGTGTGCTGGGCCAGAAGGCCCCGCAGCATGGTGGCCTCGGTGGCCCTAGAGGGATCCACCAAAAGGATCAGAGTCGGCTTGGTCCCTGACTGGAAGAAGTTGCGGGTGGCAGAATCTCCAAAGCCTTTTGGGAGGAGCAAGGCCGCCACGGCCCTGCCCTTGCGAATTTCCTGGCGCACCACAGCGGCTTCGCTGGGGCGCAACTCAAGGGCCTTGTCACTTCCCAATCCAACAGCGAGTTTGATACTCAGTGGGCTTTGATCTTGATCCACCAACAGCACCGGAATTTTTGAGGCCTCGTGATCCTTGCCATTGAAGAGGAAACCCATGAAGGCTCCCAGCAGGATGGGCGCAGCAAAGGCCATCAACAGGGCGCGGCGATCCCGGAAGAAAACTTTGAGATCTTTCAAAAGTAAGGCCCAAATGGCGTTCATGCGTCCCTCAGGCTTCGGCCCGTCAGGGCGAGGAAAACATTTTCGAGGCTGGACCGTTCGCATTCCAGGTGGGACCACCGCAACCCGCGATCAGCAAGCTTCTGAAGCACTCGGGGCACATCGAGGCAAAGATCCTGAAGTCCTACCCGAAGGCGACCGCGGGTGAATGTCAGGCTCGAAACGCAGGCTTCGGTCTCCAAGCCGTCGAACGCGGATAGGGTCAATTCCGAATCAAAATCCACGCACAGCACATTCGCCACAGGCAGGCGTGTAAGCAGTCCCCCAAGCGTGTCCTCGGCCAGCATGCGACCGCTATCCATGATCACGATGCGATCACAAAGCCGTTCCGCCTCTTCCATGTAGTGGGTGGTATAGAGCAAGGCCTTTCCCGCCGCTCGCAGGGCTTCCAGGGTTTCAAAAATGGCGTTGCGGCTCTGAGGATCCACCCCTACGGTGGGTTCGTCCAAAATCAATAACGCTGGATCGTGAAGCAAAGCCACGGCGAGGTTCAAGCGTCGCTTCATGCCGCCACTATAGGTGGCTACGGAATCCTTGCGGCGATCATGCAAACCCACCGATTCCAGGACCCGCACCTTGGCCGCTTCCAGATCCTTGCCCCCAAGACCATACAGCGCACCAAACAGGGTGAGGTTCTCCTCGGCCGTAAGGTCCTCGTAAAGCGCCATGTCCTGAGGCACGAGGCCCAGTTGACGTTTCAGAGGATCTTGATCGCCCTGGATTTTTCGCCCTTGAATGCGAACCTCACCGGCGTCTGGAATCAGCAAGCCCGCAATCATGGCAACGGTCGTCGTTTTCCCCGCACCGTTGGGGCCTAGCAGGCCCAGGATTTCGCCAGGCCGTAGCTGAAGGGAAAGACCATCCACAGCCTTGCGAGTGCCAAAGGCCTTTTCGATCTTCAGCACATCGAGCATCGAGGCTCCTCAAAGGTGGTTCAGGAGAAACTGCCATTCCTTCAGTTCCACGGGCGTGACCGAAAGGCGATTGCCCCGCTGGAGCAAACGCATTCCAGCGAGTTCGTCGAATTCCCGAATAACCGTCAAGGGAAGCAGGACTGTTTTTCGCACCAAACGAATTTCGACGTGATACCAGCGCGGATTTTCCAACGTAGCCTTGGGGTCGAAATAGGGACTAGCTGGATCGAATTGCGTGGCATCGGGATAGGCCAAGCGACTTACTTCGGCCAAGCCTGCGATGCCAGGCTCGGCGCAGGAGGAATGATAGAAGAGCACACCATCCCCGACCTTCATCTCGTCCCGCATGAAGTTCCGCGCCTGGTAGTTGCGTACACCCACCCAAGGGATGGAACCATCCCGCACCAGGTCATCGATGCTGTAGTCCGAGGGCTCGGATTTCATTAACCAGTGGCGCAAGACTTCCTCCGAATACAAATTCGAGGTTATCCCACCAAGGCGGCCATGTCCTCCGGAGTACCGACAGAACTTGCCTTGATTTCGATCCCGGCTTCTTTGGCCATGCGGCCTGCGATGCCGGAAAGCACCTTGCCGGGGCCCAGTTCCAGAAACGTGGTGACGCCTTCGGCAAGCAACAGGCGCACGATGGATTCCCAGCGAACAGCGCCAGGAATCTGGCGAATGAGGCCATCCCGCAGTTGCGCAGGATCCGAAACAAGCTTCGCATCGACGTTATTGACCAATGGGCACATGGGGGCCTGGAAGGTCAGGGCCTCCAGAACTGGCGTCATATGGGTCTTGGCCGGTTCCATCAGAGGGCTATGGAAGGGAGCGCTCACAGGCAACTTCATCATCTTGCGTCCGCCCTTGGCCTTCAGGATTTCCATGGCGGCTTCCACAGCTTCCGCGTGGCCGGCGATGACCACCTGACCCGCGCCATTGAAGTTGGCGGGCACAACGATCTTTCCGGTCTTCTTAGCAGCCTCAAGGCATCCCGCTTCGACATCCGCGACTACCATTCCAATGATGGCGGCCATGGCGCCGACACCCACAGGCACGGCGACCTGCATGGCTCGACCGCGCTCACGCACGGTGCGCACTGCATCGGCAAAGGCCAGGCTACCCGCTGCCACCAGCGCGCTGTACTCGCCCAAACTGTGCCCCGCAACGAAATCGGGTTTGGGCAAACTCGCGCCATAAGCCTTCACCACCATGATGCTGTGCGTGAGAATGGCAGGCTGAGTATGTTCGGTGAGCTTCAGCGTCTCTTCGGGGCCTTCGGCCATCAGCTTGGAAAGCCCGAATCCCAAGGCCTCATCCGCCTCCTGAAGCACTGCCTTCGCAGCGGAATTGGCCTCGGCCAGGGCCATGCCCATGCCCACGGCCTGAGAACCCTGTCCAGGAAACAACCACGCAACTTTGCTCATGTTGGACTCCAAAAAGAACAGGGCGGCCCGAGAGCCGCCCTGGATAATCGTGCTACGAATGCATCCGACTCGAACTTAGTTGCCGGCCATCTGGGCGGCAACTTCAGCGACGAAGTCATCTTTGCGCTTCTCGAGACCTTCGCCCATGGTCCATTTCACGAACCGACGGACCGTGAGCTTCTCGCCCATTTCGGCAGTCTTCTGGGAAATGTACTGCTCCACGGTGACGTCCTGGTTCATTACAAAGGCCTGCTCGTAGAGGCAGGAATCCTTGTAGATGGAGTTCAGCTTGCCTTCGACAATCTTCTCGACGATGTTGGCGGGCTTGCCGGTGGCCTCGGCCTGGGCGCGGGCGATCTCTTTTTCCTTTTCGATGAAGTCCTGAGTAACTTCATCGCGACGCACAAAGCAGGGCTGAGGATCATGAGCCGCGCAATGCATGGCGATCTCGCGAACCAAGCGCTGGAAGCCCTCGGTCTTGCCCACGAAATCCGTTTCGCAGTTCACTTCGATCAGCACGCCCACCCGACCACCAGGGTGGATGTAGGCTTCCACGATGCCTTCAGCAGCGATGCGATCGGCCTTCTTCGCGGCGGCGAGCATGCCCTTCTTGCGAAGCCAGTCGCCAGCCTTTTCAATGTCGCCATCGTTTTCTTCGAGGGCCTTCTTGCAATCCATCATGCCGAGACCCGTGCGGTCGCGGAGGGCTTTCACGTCCTGTGCAGTAAATGCCATTTCAATCTCCTCCAAAGAGTGTGAAATCGTAAAACGCTTCTACCGTGGGAAACCGAACTGCGGCTTCTTCTGGCGAGACTACGCTTCGCCACCCTCGTTCATCTTTTCGGCCATCATGGCCTTCATATCGACGTTCTCGGACTTGTCCTGGAAGGACTGGCGCCCTTCGAGGATGGAGTCGGCCACGCGCTCGCAGAAGAGCAGGATGGAACGGATCGCATCGTCGTTACCGGGAATCACGTAGTCGATCTTGTCGGGGTCGCAGTTCGTGTCCACGATGCCCACGATCTTGATGCCCAGCTTGCTGGCTTCGGTGATGGCGATGTCTTCACGATGGGGATCCACAACGAAGATGACGTCGGGCACACCGCGCATATCGCGAATGCCGTGGAAGGCACCGTCCAGCTTGGTGCGCTGGCGATCCAGGGTCAGGATTTCCTTCTTGGTCATCAGAGCAGTGCGAGCGGGATCGTTCAGGATCGCTTCGAACTCTTTGAGCTTGTCCAAGGACTTCTTGATGGTGGCAAAGTTGGTGAGCATGCCGCCCAACCACCGATTGTTCACGTAGTGAGCGCCGCAGCGCGCGGCCTGCTCGGCGATCAGTTCCTGGGCCTGGGGCTTGGTGCCCACGAACAGGAAGTTCTTGCCTTCGCTGGCGGCCTTGGTCAGAAAGTTTGCGGCCTGGTTCCACAGGCGCAGGGTCTTCTGCAGATCGATGATGTAGATGCTGTTCCGAGCGCCAAAGATGTACTTCTTCATCTTGGGGTTCCAGCGCTTGGTCTGGTGCCCGAAGTGCACACCGGCTTCGAGCAATTCCTTCATTTGAATGGCAGCCATGATGGCCTCCTCAACAAATCCAACGGCCTGTGGCCGAGGTAGCGGCGTCGCCGCGGTTGGGATGAAAGGCGGTCACCCGCCCGATTCGGCCGAAATCACTTCCGGCCCGGTGAAACTTCGGGGAGCCGCAGCTCCCCGATTTGAAAAACATGCAATTTTTCGAAAAACTCGAAAAATTAACGCTTGGAGAACTGGAAACGACGACGGGCGCCCTTCTGTCCGGGCTTCTTACGTTCCTTCATGCGAGGATCGCGAGTCAGCAAACCAACCTGACGGAGGGTGGCGCGGAGCTGATCGTTGTAGCGCAGCAGGGCGCGGGAGATGCCCATGCGGATGGCCGAAGCCTGACCGGAGGGGCCGCCACCAGCGACGGTGACATGGAAATCGAACTTGCCGGACATGTCGGTGATGGACAAGGGCTGGTTCACGACCATGCGCAGCACGGCATTGGGGAAGTAGTGTTCCAGAGTCCGGCCGTTCACCATGATGGTGCCAGTGCCAGGACGCATGAAGACACGGGCAGCGGAGGTCTTGCGACGTCCGGTTCCATAGTTCTGAGAAATCGCCATGGTTGCCTCGAGTGATTACAGTTTGATAGTCAGGGGTTCGGGCTTCTGGGCGTCGTGCTGATGATCGGCGCCGTCGTAGACCTTGAGCTTGCGATACATGGCACGCCCAAGAGGACCCTTAGGAAGCATGCCCTTGACAGCAGCTTCGATGATGCGATCGGGATGGGTGATCTGCATACGATCCGCGCGGATTTCCTTCATGGAACCAGGACGGGTCGTGGTGCGGCGATACATTTTCTGCTGAGCCTTACGCCCGGTGAGAACCGCCTTGGAGGCGTTCACAACCACGACATGGTCACCCATATCAAGGAAGGGAGTCCACGTGGGTTTCATCTTGCCAGACAGGATGTCAGCAAGCACGGTACTCAAGCGGCCCACGGGAATGCCGGTGGCATCCACGAGGAACCACTTTCGGTTCATCTGATCTTCAGCCTTGGGAAAATAGGTGCTCATGGCCATTACTCCGGTGCCTTTGGCGTCGCATGCGCGGCCCACCCTCGGCAGGTCGCAGAAAGGAAACCTTATCGCTGAAGCACCTCAAGGTCAAGAATGAATTTCCGGACAAGCGCTGGGTTTCACCAAGTTCCAGAGCTCCTGAGCCACTCGCGAGGCCCCTAAACCATCCACGAGTCCCATCCCATCACGGGTTTGCTCTTGGCGAGCTTCCTGCCCGATTGGCCCCAGCCACTGAGCCAAAGCCTCGACTACTGTCGGCAACGCGACCTCGGGACCATCCCCCAAGCTGAAACAACCATTGGATTGAGCGACATCACCGATCATGCGGGCTTGGCGCTCATTCTGCCCCCAAGCGGCTACTGGCACTCCCATGCAGAGCGATTCCGCGAGGGTCAGCCCCATGGCACACCACATGGCGTCGTATTCCGGAATGCGCCGGGTCAAATCGGGCAATTGGGGAACGACAGTGCAACCGGACACTGATGGGCCTTTAACACCCTGGGGAGCCACCAACGTAGCCTTGCCCATCCAACGCCCGGAAGAAACCAAGTTCGTCAGAACTTCAAAAGCCCGCTGAGCCAAGCCGGGGCCATCCGTCCCCCCAAAGGTAAGGAGAAGCTTGTGAACCGAAAGAGGCTGCTGGGATTCGCGGCGGGGACGCAGTTGGGTCGCCAAAGGGCTGACCACTACATAGTCCAGGCCTCGAAGTACCCGGCACGAACCATGGCTGGTTTCGCAGGGGCGAATCTTTCGTCCACCACTATTTTTAACGGGTGTCGCAGGCCAGTAGATTCCCTCCAAATAGGGCTGAAATAACAAGTCGGCCTGCTCATGAGCCTCGCCATCATCTTCCATAACGGCGACCTTGAGGGGGCGCAGTGCCTGGATCTGGGCTGCTGTCGTATCCCACTGATCCACGAGCACAACGGAGGCTTGATCTCGCAAGCTATCCGGTATTGCGGCATCCAACCGTTCTCCGAGATCCACAACTTCGAAGGCAAGCGGTTGATCCAAAAACGGATGCAGTCCACCACCTACGCGGCGAGCCCGTGCATCGCCACTCACCGCCAGACAGGTTCGCCCGCCCAGGGCGGTCCAGGACTCGTGAATCGCCAAGGCACGCGCCACATGGCCCAGGCCTAGCCGGAGATCGGTATGAACGCGAAGGAGGAGGAGTGGCGGCATGGGCATCTTGGTTTCAATCCAAAGAGTCTGCCAAAGAAGTGAAAACGCTGCAAAGGCTTCTCTAAAAATTCGGGGATCAACCATGACCGTTAAGACCGATCTCGACGCCTACCTGCAGAGCTTCCTTGATCGAAAAAAGAATCTCCATAAGTCCGAAGAGCCCGCGTTCCGAGCCGCCATCGGCAAGACGACCGCGCCAACGGCACAGGAGATGGCCGCAGCCGCCCAAAAGCAGGCGGTCTTGGATCATGTCGTCCTCGTTATGTCCGCACCAATGGACCCGCAGGCGCCTCGCTATGCGGCTGACGCGGTGCGAACCAAGACGTTCATTGATGGGGTTCGAGTTTCGTTCAAAGTCATGGGCGTTGAATCGGCGCCAACATCAGGGAAAGGGGTGCCCCTCGGCGAAGCCAGGACGAGGGTTGATGACCTCGGGCGCCGAAGCCACGGGCCAACCGTCCTCGAAATAGGCTTCCTTGTAGCGTGCGTACCGAGTCCAAACGCTCTTAACCAGCGTTCGTTGCTCAACGGAAAGTTCGCGTTTCACGGTCGCTGGCCAGCCCGCAACTAGGGTATGGGGAGGAGCCTGGAAGCCCTCACGCACCAGGGAACCAGCCGCCACTAGGCAACCTTCACCAATTTCTGCGCCATCCATGATGGTCGTGCTCATGCCAATGAGCGCACCCTTGCGAATGGTGCAGCCATGCAGCATCACGTTATGGGCGATGCTGACTTCCTCTTCGATCAGCAGGGGGAATCGATCATTGGTTACGTGAAGACAGGAAGCATCCTGAATATTGGTGCGGGCACCGATGCGAATCCAGTTCACGTCACCTCGAATCACACAGTTAAACCAAATGGAGACATCGCCCTCGATGGTCACATCGCCGATCACGGTGGCATTGGGCGCCACAAACACGCGGTCACCCAAGCGTGGGGCCATGCCTTGAAAGGGGACGATCATGAAAACCTCCGGAGCATACCTGCTGGCGCCTCCACCGGATTCTATTAGGCTTGGCAGGTGGCCATCCACTCAAACTGGGCCACTCGAACACGGAGCTCGCATGCTGGAACACCTGATTCCGTCGCGACGCAACCCACCGGGGGAAGAACCCATCTTTGCCCTAAACGCCGAAGCCCTGAAGCGCCGAGCCAGCGGGGAACAAGTCGTCAATGCCACCTTAGGTGCACTGACCGACGATACGGGCCGCATCGTAATTCACGAAACGATCCGAGAACTTTGGAAGGAGCTTACCCCCGAAGAAGTCGCGCCCTACGCTCCATTACTGGGTGATCCGACCTATCTCAAAGCCATGGTCCAACGCTACTGGCCAAAGCTCGAGAGCCCCGGAGCCGCCTGCGCCACCCCCGGAGGGAGCGGAGCTCTGGCGTTGTCGGCCCGCAGCTTCCTGGAGCCGGGCATGGCCATCCTGACGGCAGCACCCTATTGGGGGCCCTACAACCTTTTCGCCGCCGAAGCTGGCTGCCAGATCGTGGAAGCTCCCTACAAGACCGCTGACCAACCTCTCGATTTGGACGCCTGGAGCCAGGCTGCCGAAACCCTCATGAACCAGCAGGGGCGACTCCTGGTCTGGCTTAACGATCCCTGCCAGAACCCCACCGGCTTGAGTCTGAATCACGCAGATCGCGAAGGGATTTTGGAACTGCTGGCCCAGCAAGCCTTGCGAGGTCCTGTCGTGCTTTTGCTTGATAGCGCCTACCTGGACTACACCGCAGATCCAGCCCATGTTCGGGATGCCCTGGATCAATATGCCGCCTTCGCCGAAACGGGCCCGGTCCTAATCGGCGCCGCCCTTTCCATCTCCAAATCCATGACGATGTATGGCGCTCGCGGCGGTGCCTTGGCCTTCCCCTGGTGCCAAGACCCCACCCTTACCACGGCCCTGGGCCTCGAGTGCCGGGGCCTCTGGTCAGCGGCGCCCAAGGCCGCGCAGGCTCTGGTCATCCGCCTCGCTCAGGATGGCCACCGGCAGGAAAGGCTCAACGCCGAACTCCGGCATTGGTCCGAAGTGCTCGAATCGCGAGCCATGGCCCTGGACTCGGCGCTCCGCACGGAAGGGCTAACGGGTGCCGCGTGGCACGGAGGCTTCTTTGTGACCCTTCGGGTGCATGAGCCCAGTGCCGTTACGGAAAGCTTGCGGGCGCAGGGTGTCTTCGTGGTGCCGGTGAGCACGGGAATCCGAGTCGGCATCTGCAGTCTGCGGGCCGCAGACGCTCCGCGCTTCGCCAGAGCCTTGAAGAACCTTGGCTAGACTTCCAGTCCAGGTCTGCTAAACTGACTGGCCGCGGGCGTATAACTCAGCGGTAGAGTGCTATCTTCACACGGTAGAAGTCCCAGGTTCGAACCCTGGTACGCCCACCACTCAAGCCCCCCAAGCACTCGGGGGCTTTCGCTTTGGAAGGCCCACCATGCCCTTCATCAACGCCACCCAAGTTCGCGTCGGGATGATCATCAACTTCGAGAACGAGCTCTGTCGCGTCACCTACGTGGAGCATCAGACACCGGGCAATCTGCCCGCCCGCATCCAGACCCGGATGAAACGCCTCAAGGACGGAATTAATCGCGAGAACCGGTTCGGTTCCAGCGAGAAGATCGACAAGGCCAGCCTCGAACAGCACCAAATGGAATACCTCTACGAGGACGGCGACAAGCTGGTCTTCATGAACAACGAAACCTACGAACAGCTCGAACTCGCCAAGGAAATCATGGGCGACGATCTCGTGTTTCTGACCCCCAACATGCAGGTTGAAGTCGAATTCTACGAAGAAGCCGCTCTTTCCGTGGCCCTGCCCCCCAGCGTGGTTCTAGAGATCATCGAAACCGAGCCCGTAATGAAGAACGCCAATGCCACCGGCTCCTACAAACCCGCCAGGATGGAAAACGGCATCAACGTGAACGTGCCCCCCTACATGGAGAGTGGCGAAAAAATTCGCGTGAATACCACCGACCGTTCCTACATGGAGCGCGTCAAGTAGGTATTTCCTCTACCCTTCTTAAAATGCCCCTTTCGGGGCATTTTAATTTCAGATTTTCGGCGCTTCCATTCCGTAATCCGACCAGCCTTCCTTGGCTGGTCCGTAGATGCTCGGCACCTTTAGCGCCGCTTGGCGCATGAGCACGGTCATCTGCCCGCGGTGGTGCACCTGATGGGTGATGAGCACCCAGAAGGAGACGCCGCGCTTCCACTTCTCCCCGTACATATCATCTTCAAGGCTCAGTTCCGCATCCGTCCACGCCGCAATGGACTTCAACAGCGAGACGCTGGCCTTGGCGTAGGCATCGCGGATGATGCTCATCGACGCCGGCGGGTCGGCCATGACGCCGGCTGTTATCAGATGTGCGCCTTCAAGCTCTAAACCCAAACGCCCAGGCATCTCAATGAGAGATTCGACTAAATGCCAGGCCATGCGCTGAAGATCGCGATGCTCAGCATTAATGGACTGGGCCAACGCACCATCGGGAATGGCGTCGAAAACGTTCAACGTCAATTCGGATTCCTTGGTCCAACAGGCTCTGAAATCTTCCAACACACGAAACATGCGTCCTCCTTGGGGTTTCCCCGTGGGAGATCGATTGTAGACCCCGCGAGTCTCAGATCAACCCTGCGGCACGCAGCTGCGCCTGAAGGCGTGCGGCACGGAACAGGGGCGCCCTGTATTCCAAAATGGAGCCACTCGCAGGCCGCTTGGCGAGACGAGCCTCGAGATGCTCCAAGCGCGGAAATACATCCAAGAGCTCTTCCAACCGCTGCTCCCGCCAAAGACCCATGACCAGAAGGGTCATCAGGCCCTCAACCTGCTCGGGATCCGGCGTCGCTTCGTCCTCCAGGATTTCCAACATGAACCGCCCTTCCCGCGCCAACGCCTGGCCATCCCCCTCGCGGGCATAGATCCCCGCCAAGGCATTGCAAATCGCAAGGCGCAGATCATTCGGCGGATTTTCGATTCCCCTTAGAATTCCCCGGGCGCGCTCCAGCAAAGCCGGATCAGGATCGGCTTGAGCTTCCGCCTCTTTGATGAGCAGCTCAGCCACCAGAGAGTGAACATTCCCCAAACGTGATTCGGCTTCCCCACGAAGCTCCTTGATGGCACCTGCCTTCCCTGGGCCATTTTCCAAACGATTCAGCCGCCAACGGAGGTTTTGCTCCATGCCTCGGGGCTGATCTCGAGTCACTGGGTCTAGGGCAGCCAAGATCCATTCGGGCTCCCGTTTCAAGAGGGCTTCCTGTCCAGGCATCAAACGCGAGCCGAGGCGCGCAGCCAAGGCGTTGAGTTTTTCCCCACGATCCCGAAGCAAGGGTTGCCCCGCGGCAAGCCCTGGCAGACTCGGAACAGGCTCGTCGAGGTCTAGGCGAAGCACACCATCGATCCAGGCAACCAAGGCCTCCCGTGCGGTGGCCTCCCGTCCTCGCCCTAGCGCAGTGCGGAAGCGCAACCCCAGAAGCTCCAAACCCTCCTGGGGTTGCGGTGGACCCAAGGCTTCTTCAAGCTCAACGAAACGCCCCAAGCTGGCAAGCAGGCGAAGGCGTGCTTCAGGGTCACGGCCTGCGGGCTCCTCCAAATGCAATCTAAGGCGGATAAGAGCTTCGGCTTCTTCCCGATTCCCGGCCTTGCGCTGCAAGGAGGAAAATTCCGCCAGCGCCTCCCAAAACTGCCCCTGTGGTTTATCGGGCCGAGCCAGGACCGGCCCATCTGCCTGCAGCACACGGGTGGCCTCCTGCAGCAGGCCGAGGTGCGCATGGATGCGCAAGATACTCGAAGCCTCCCACACCAACCGGAGCCGTGCTTCGGGCGAAGTCTCCGTGCGAAGGGCTTGAAAAAGTTGCTCTGCCTCCAGTTCCCAATCGCCCAACAGTCGCGCAATGCGACGCCGAAACTCGGGGGACTTCGCCGCGATGGCGGTGCCATCCATCCGCCTCAACAAGCGGCGCGCTCCCGAATCCACAGGGGTTCCCAGGAGTGCCGCGCCTAAATTCATTGCGGGATTTTCATGTGTACTCATGAGCACGTTGGCGTCCAGCCGCTCCAGAAGTGCGCCCAGATCTACCCGAAAAGCCTCGCTGCCTTTGCGGGCCGCAAGCCGCCATACACTTTCGGCACTGGATTTAAGGGCAACGGCAGCCACCCGATGGGTGAGGGTTTCCGACGAGGGTTCCCGTAGCCATAGTTGCGCCAGATATCCGCTAAATTCAACCATGGGCTCGGTTTCGGCCACAGTCAGCCACGGGCCATACCGTTCCTCTACCGCCAACGCGAGATCCTTTTCCAACGCACCATCCGTGCCTTTGACGAGGCGAAACCTTAGGCGGAGAGCTTCTTCCCTCCAGGCGGTACCGCGGAGCCCACCCAACTCGCAGAGAAGCGCCAGGGACTCCAGTTCGGGTACCCGTTGGGGACTTTCGGCGGGCAGGATCTTCCGGCGCTCCCGCCAACGCATGCCCATTCGTTGAACGGCCCGGCCATAGCGACGCTCGCCAATCACGCCATCGCCAGCGAGAACATCGAGGGAACCCTGGGCGGCTTCCAACAAGGGCAACGCTAGGCTTTCCGGGGCAAGGCCTCGTCGAGCACCCGAAAGCAGGGAAGCGGCCTGAGCACGAAAAAGCTTCACCCGCGCGGGATCGACCTTGGCCTCCAACCCCATCATTGCAGCCACCGCTCGGCAGAACCGAAACGCCTCAGCCTCCAGTGGCGAGGGCGCTGGAGCGGTGCAACCGGGGAGAAGCAACGCGGTAAGCATTGGGCGGTTATTCGCTGGGTTTTAAACTCTTGGCCAATAGCTGGGTACGGATGAACTCATCCAGGTCGCCATCCAATACTTTCTGGGTCTGACTCGTTTCGCAGCCTGTGCGATGGTCTTTCACCATTTGGTAGGGCTGCAGCACGTAGCTGCGAATCTGACTGCCCCAGGCCACATCGGATTTTTCCCCCGAGGCGGCGGCCACCTTCTCTTCGAATTTTTTGCGCTCCACTACGTAAAGACGCGCCTTCAACACCTTTAGGGCCGTAGCCCGGTTCTTGATTTGGCTGCGCTCGTTCTGGCAACTCACCACGATGCCCGTGGGCAAATGAGTGAAGCGCACGGCAGATTCGGTGCGGTTGACATGCTGGCCACCCGCTCCGCTCGCACGGAAGACATCGATTTTCAGGTCCTTGTCAGGAATATCCAGATCGATATCTTCATCGAGTTCGGGGCTTACATAAACCGCGGCAAAGCTGGTGTGGCGTCGTTTAGCCGAATCAAAGGGGCTGATCCGAACGAGACGATGCACCCCGGCTTCGGCGCGCAAATAACCATAGGAATACGGCGCACTCACGATGAAGGTGGCACCCTTCACACCCGCCTCGTCACCATCTTGATAGTCGATCATTTCGGTCGGCCAGCCCTTGAGCTCGCAATAGCGCAGGTACATGCGCAGGAGCATGGCGGCCCAATCGCAACTTTCCGTGCCGCCTGCGCCGGGAGCGATGGCCACGATGGCATTGGCTCGATCCAAATCGCCACTGAGCATCATCCGCAACTCAGAGGAATCCACCGATTGACGAAGGCTGGCTTCCAACACTTCGGCTTCGCCCAGCATTTCGGAGTCATCCCTGGATAATTCCAGGGCAGTTTCAAGGTCCTCGAGCCCTCCGCTCAGTTTTTTGGCCGTGGCAATATCGTCCGTCAGCAAGCCGCGAGCCATGAGGACCGGCTTGGCAAGATCGGGGTTATCCCAGAAACCCGGCGCCGCGGATTTCTCTTCGATTTGCTCCAATTCCAGAGCCTTACGCTCCGGATCCAGGTGAGCTACCAGTTGGTGCACGCGGGGTACCAGTTCGTTTTTGGCCCGCACTAGGGTTTCAAAATCCATCGTTTCTTCCGGGTTGAAGGACGCTCGGGAGGGAGCGTCTATCCTCAACTTTAAGCCATTCGGGCCTTTCCTGCTTCCCGGTATCCTGGAGGAATGGCCGATATCACCACCGTACTGCCCGACGATTTGGAGCCCACCAACTGGGGGGCTCTCACTGGGCATAGCGAAACGGCCCTGGCGTTCTGTCGCTGGGAGCACCCGAATCCGCTTGGGCGCGTGGTGATTGCCCACGGCTACGGTGAACACAGCGAGCGTTATCGCCATATCGCCTTTTGGCTGCACGAAAGAGGCTGGTCGGTATCGGCCATGGATCATCGAGGCTTCGGCCGCAGCGGTGGCATTCGCGGCGATGCGGATGGAATCCACGGCTTTGTAGATGATTTGGTTCATTTCCTTCGCCATGAACGCCGCTACGACGCCGAACGGGTGGGTGCCGCACCCAGAGTCATGGACGGCATGCCCTTGCCCCCCGCTCCCGTCATTCCCCAGATTCTCCTAGGACATAGCTTTGGCGGGCTTGTTTCCCTGCTGGCACTGCTGTGGCATGCCGACACCATGGAAGGTCTCGTGCTTTCTAGTCCCGTGGTCAAGCTGCGCGACATCAGCCTGCCCCTGAAAATCCTTCAAAAATTGCTGCTCTGGGTGGCCCCCCACAAGCCCTTGGACCTGCCCAATATCAAAGAAGAAGCCTGCTCGGATCCGATTTTTGTTCAGCGCTATTGGGCCGACCCACTCTGTCATCGCTTCGCCTCGGCGGCCTACCTCGAGTCCCTATATCAAGGCCGAAGCGAAGTTTTACACCTGGGCCACGAGCTGGATCGCCCCATACTGTTGCTGGAGGCGGGAAACGATTTAATCGCCGATCCCGATGCCTCCGAAGAACTCTGGGCTAACGTCACTCCCGCCATCCTTTCCCGCCATCGACTCGAAGGCGTCAAACACGAAATTTTTCATGACTTGCGCCGATCCGAAGCCTTGGAGATTCTGGCCCCTTGGCTAGAAGACATTCTTCGCCAACAAGCCCGGAACCCTCGCCCCACTCACGCCACGAATGTATGAGAACTGAAGGGAAATACATGCAACTGAGAACTCTCGCACTGCCTCTGCTGCTCATCACCCT
>JFJP01002085.1_pt1 | contig 24806 bp, 23 predicted proteins | sample 431651 | NCBI WGS metagenome assembly JFJP01 (sample SAMN02602958, study PRJNA72255) | Microbial mat metagenome, whole genome shotgun sequencing project. | biome: fresh water; feature: sink hole; material: water; isolation source: purple microbial (photo- and chemosynthetic) mats found in...
GAGTCCGGCCTATTCAGGCCGCGGCGGCGATGCCAAGAGTTGGGATTCGGCGGTGAATAATGCCTGGCGCTTGTTCCCCAGCCTGTCACCGACGGATTTGCCGGCCAGTTCCGATGGTTATGTCCGCTCGACAGAGGAGAAGCGAGGCTTTTTCAAGGATGGCGCCACCTGGATTACCGGTTGGCGCGCAGTCAATTTCATGCCCTATGGCATCTTCACGCCGATGACCGGCTCCGTTTCAGGCATCTATATTCGTTTGCCGCAAATTTTCATGCAGAAGGAAGATGGCAGTTTTGACCTGACCACTTATTCCGACAACCTGGACCGCCTGACTCGCGCCATTCAAGGACGTTTGACGGCGACCGACGGCACCCACTTCATCGGCAAGGCGAAGGGCGTTTTCCTGGAAAAAGGCGTTTACCCGGTCGGTACCGAGTTTGCTCACCCCCTGCATTACGTCGACGTGGCAGCGGATGGCAGTGACAAGACGATCAGTCGTTTCCCCGGGACGCGTTCGCAGCGCGTCAAGGAAATCCGCTACATGTACAAATGGGAAGAGTTTCATCATTCCAACTTCCGCCCGGGCGACAAGGAAGAAGGTCGGGCGGTGTACGGCAATGATAGTCAGGGCTGGATCGATAACGGTGCCGGTTGGTATCTGGCGGGCTGGATCGAAGATGGTAGCGGCAACTTGCGCGCGCAAAAGCGGGAAGAGCTTTTTCAATGCCTGGGTTGTCACAGCGCTGTACGTCGATCCGAATTCACCACCTTTACTTCCGGCACGGGTAACACGATAGACAGCACCTGGGCATTGCCACGCAAGTTCGCCGGCAGCGCTGGCTGGCAGGAAATGAATTATTTGGGCTACCAGGCCGACAGGCTGGCTTCAGCGTCCGTTACGCCAGGTCGCGCGGTGCTGGGCGACCCGATCAACCGGGGTATGAACAAGGGTGAACTGCGCCATTTCCTGGAAACGGTGGTGGGCGCCAGTCTGTATGGCGATATGCCATCCGCGATGGATAACTACTTCAGTGCCACCATCAAGAAGACGAGCGGTTTCAGCGCCGACTGGCCCACCCTCGACACTGTCAGTGCCAATGCCTTCCAGGCAGCGCAAGCGTTGCGGCAGACTTTGATGCGCGAGTACACCGGCAAACGCGGCCACCTGCGTGCCGATGGCAGTATCGAGGCCAGCTTGTTGTATCCGCCCAAGACCGATGCACTGGCCGGCGCAGGCCGCTACCGCCAAGTTGTAGCGACGCAGAGTTACACCCAGGGCAAAGATGTCTTCCCGCAGACGCCGGTGACCTTCCGTTATTTCCGCCGCGCAGGTGATCAACCCTATACCCGACTTGACGGCAGCGCCTACCTGACCGGCGACATCATTACCGAGCGCCCCGTGCATCTGGATAACCCGGCCAGTGTTGATTTCCGGCTTGGCAGTGTCAAAACCCTGATCGACCCGGACAAATCGTTCGCAGCTGGCGGTACCTACAACCCGAGTTATCTGCCCGTCCTGGAGGCGCCGGTTCGTTTTGAATAAAAGATAGCTTCGGGGTTAAGTGTTGCTTTGTGGTGTTGCTTTGTCATGTCGGTGTCATATTGGATCAATACAGTGCGGGCTCATTTTCATTCAAAGGTTTAATCAATGTCTCGCCATCCCGTCCGTCTGTTCGCCCTCAGCTTGCTGCTGACTTCGTTGCTTGTCGCCTGCAACAACGACGATCCCGCTCCGGTCGTTGAGGCTACCCCGGTGGGTTTGAGGCTGGAGAAAATTGGTGGGTACAGCGCGGGTTTATTTGGTGTCAGCGCGGCCGAAATTCCGGCCTTCGATGCCGCCAGCAAGCGCCTGTTCGTGGTCAACGCGCAGGCAGGGGCGGTTGATGTGCTCGATATGAGTGATCCGACCAATCCGAAGAAGGTTGGCGTACTTGATGCCACGACCTTGTTGGCGGGAGCGGAAATCAACAGCGTGGCGGTATTCGATGGTTTGGTGGCGGTGGCGATTCAGGCGCCGGTAAAAACCAATCCGGGCCGCATGGCGCTCTACCGCGCCAGCAACCTCAGCCTGGTCAGTTCGGTGACGATAGGCGCGCTGCCTGACATGATCACCTTCACGCCGGACGGTAAAACCGTGCTGGTGGCGAATGAGGGGGAGCCGAGTGACGATTACCAGGTCGATCCGGAAGGCAGCATCAGCATCATCGACGTCAGCAATTTAGCTGCGCCGGTGGTGAGGACCGCTGGCTTTGGCGCATACACCGGCCAGGAAGCTGCCTTGCGCAGCCAGGGTATCCGCCTGTATGGCCCCGGCGCTTCGGCTTCGCAGGACTTTGAGCCGGAGTACATCGCCGTTTCCGCCGACGGAAAAACCGCCTGGGTGACCTTGCAGGAGAACAATGCGCTGGCCAAGGTGGATATCGCTACCGCCACGGTGAAGGCCATTTTGCCGCTGGGCTACAAAGACTTCGGCGCCGTTGGCAACGAACTTGATAGCTCTGATAGCGACAAGATCATCAAGATTCAAAACTGGGCCGGCGTTCGCGGCATGTATCTGCCGGACAGCATGGCGTCTTACAGCGTTGGCGGCAAAACCTATCTGGTTACCGCCAACGAGGGCGATGCACGCGCCTGGGGCGAAGACAACGCCGCTTATTGGGCTGGCGACGCCAGCAAGGGTTTTGTCGAGGAATTCCGCGTCAAACATCTGATCAACAAGAGTGGCTGGGCGGGTCGCGATGGCGATGATCTGCCGCCGCAACTGAAAGCATTGGCCGCCGGCGGCTTGCTTAACCCGAGTATCTTTGCTTACTGCGGCGCGGTGGCGGGTGATCCGGCGGGGTGTCGCGCCGACGCCGCTTTGGGGCGGCTCAATATTTCCTGGACCATGGGCTATCGCGTTGACGCCAATGGCCTCCCGGTCAAGTTCAACGCCAGCGGAGTCGAGGACGCAGCCGGCGACCGCCTGATGTATGACAACCTTTATGCCTATGGCGGCCGTTCATTCACTATCTGGGACGAAGACGGTGCGCTGGTTTGGGATTCGGGTGCGGCGATCGAAAAATTCCTCGCCAGCGATGATTGCAAGCTGGGCAGGGCGCGCAATCTGGCCTGCAAGGATTATTTCAACTCGGGGCACGATGAGGGCGATGCCTTGGATAGCCGCAGTGACGCCAAAGGTCCGGAACCGGAAGGTTTGGCTGTTGGCACGATCGGCAACAAGACCTTTGCCTTCATTGGTCTGGAAAGGATGGGCGGCGTGCTGGTGTATGACATTACCAATCCCACCGCGCCGATTCGTGTGGATTACCTGAACACGCGGGAAGACTGGGCGACTGAAGACCCCTCTACCGTTCTCGCTACGGTGGGCGATCTTGGCCCCGAAGGCCTGGTGTTTATCCCGGCCAAAAACTCGCCGAATGGCAAGCCGCTTTTGGTGGTGGGCAATGAAGTCAGCGGCACCACCGCTGTGCTACAAATCAACTTGACCTATTGATTTAGGGAGCGGAGCGGCTTCTGCGAGTCTCTCCCCTCATTCAGCCGGGCCGTGTGCCCGGCTTTTTTTCATTAAGCGTTCGCGGGATGGAGGTTGCCACCCCGGGAATGGATTGGACTTTGGCTGTTTCCGCATCCCTAATGTCTGCCAACAATAATTCGGCAACCCGCACTGTGTGGTGACTCTCTTGTTCAACCCGATGCAACTCCATCTCCCCGAACTCATTGAACTGAATCGTCTGCTCGAAGAAGCGCCGTCAGCTCTGTCGGCGCGTGTCGCGCACACCGTTCAGGTGGACGGCAATGCGCTGCCCATCCATGTTCTGACGCTGGGTAATCCCGACCCCGCGCTACCCGCGATCGGCTACTTTGGCGGCGTGCATGGTCTGGAGCGGATCGGTACGCGGGTGCTGCTGGTGTTTTTGCGCGGGCTGATGAATCGTCTGAAATGGGATCCATTGTTGCATCGGCAACTTGAGATGTTGCGCATGGTTTTTGTGCCGCTGGTTAATCCGGGGGGGATGTGGCGCAACACGCGGTGCAACCCGCAGGGCGTCGACCTGATGCGTAATGCGCCGCTGGATTCGCTGGAGAAAGTGCCGTTTTTCCTCGGTGGTCAGCGCTTCAGCCCGAAACTGGCCTGGTATCGCGGCGCTGCGGATGCGCCGATGCAACCGGAAAGCCAAGTTTTGGCGCAGGTCGTGGCGGATGAGCTTGCGCATCGTCGATTCAGTTTGTCGCTGGATTGCCACTCGGGTTTTGGCGCGCGTGATCGCATCTGGTTTCCGTATGCGCACACCACCAAGCCGTTTCCGAACATGCCGGAAGTGCATGCGCTGAAAGAAATGTTTGAACAGACCTACCCAACGCACAATTATTTGATCGAGCCGCAAAGCCGACAGTATTTGACGCATGGCGATCTTTGGGATCACTTCTACCTGCTTGCGCACGCCGAGGGCGGCGCTGAGCGGGTTTTTCTGCCGCTAACCCTGGAAATGGGGTCCTGGCTTTGGGTGAAGAAGAATCCCAGCCAGTTTTTTTCACGACAGGGGCTGTTCAACCCGCGCCCGGGGCATCGTCTGCATCGCATTTTGCGTCGGCATCTGCTGTGGCTGGATTTCCTGGCGCGCGCGGCGTGCGGCTGGAATAACTGGATGCCCGATGGACGGGAACGCTTACGTCACAAAAAACTGGCGATGGTTGAGTGGTACGGCTGGAAACAACATTCATGACGACTTGGATATTTTTGCGCGGGCTGACCCGCGAGGCACGGCACTGGGGCGATTTCCCGTTACGGTTTGGCGCTGCTTTTCATGGCGATTTGGCCGCGACGGATATCGTTTGCCCTGATCTGCCCGGCAATGGCGAACACTGGATGGACTCCAGTCCGATGCGGGTGGAGGAGATCATGGAAGCGTGCCGTCACGATTTGCGCGAGCACGGCCATCAGCCGCCGTATCGGCTGCTGGCCCTGTCGCTGGGGGCCATGGTGGCGGTGGCATGGGCGACGCGCTATCCGGAGGAGTGCCAGGGGATGGTGTTGCTGAGCACCAGTCTGCGACCATTCAGCCCGTTTTTTGATCGCTTGCGCCCGCATGCCTGGCCGATACTGCTCAAGTTGCTGTTTGTTGGTGGTTTGGCGCGAGAGCGCGCCATTCTGCAACTGACCAGCGCCCACGCCAGCGAGTTAAGCCATCTAATCCCGGATTGGGCCGCTTGGGCGAAACAGCACCCCGTTTCGCGGCGCAACGCTTTGCGGCAACTGGTCGCCGCCGCGCGATTTTCCGCATCGGAAAAACCCGCTTTGCCGATGCTGATTCTGGCCGGGGCGGGCGATCGAATGGTGCATCCCCGCTGTTCGCAAAGGCTGGCGCAGGCTTGGGGCGCCGAATATGCCTTGCACCCTGACGCCGGCCACGATTTGCCGCTGGATGCCGGGGATTGGGTGGCGCTTCAGGTCACGGCATGGCTCAACCATTCCGGCAATGGCCGTTTGGCTATTTGCAGCTGACGACCGTGAATTCGACGCGACGATCTATCGCGTCCTGAGCGTCATCCGATCCGGAGCCAATGATGTTGTCACGAAAACCGCGCCCATCGGCTTTGACCTTGTTTGCCAGTTCAGCATGATTGCGCAGCATGGCGGATTGAACGGCTTCCGCGCGCTGCCGGGAAAGTGAGTCGTTATAGCGTTCCGCGCCAGTTCGACTGCTGTGACCAACGATGTGCAGACAGCTATTGCTGCTGGCGACTTTGCGACCGATCTGTCGCAGCCAGAGGCTGTATTGTTCGCGCAGATCGCTATCGCTGACGAAGTCGGTTGAATTGACGGAGAACAACAAGCGGGTGCTGATGTTCTTGTTTTCCAGGCCGACATCGACCAGCCGGGCAAACATCTTTTCCGCCTCGGCGGGTTGATTCAATTTTCGATAAATCAGATACAGCGCGGCATAGGTCTTCATGACTTTGCCATCGGGTCTGGTTTCGGCCATTTTGAGAAGACTCTCGGCATCCTTGAGTCGCTTGTCTTCATAGGCCTTGTCGGCTTCCACCAGTAGCGCGGCGGTAGGTAAGGAGGCGAAGTATTCCTGGTCCGCCTTGTTTCCGGCGGCGGTGACCGCGGTAGTAATGTAGCCTTCTGTGCGCCGATCTTTCAAATACATCGGGCTTTCCTGATAGGTTCCTACGGCGGCATGCTTCAACGCCTTGTTGGCTACCCAGACATCGGTATTGGCGATAACCACCCCTGTTTTCAGGTCGGTCACGGAGGCTGAAACACGGTAGAAACGCCCCCCTGTTTTCGCGCCGGACTGGTAATCATCAAGACGAATAATGCCGCCGATGACGTAATTGGCTTTGCCGATATTGTTGGCGTTCATTCGCTCAACCGCGAAGTTTGGAAATGCCCGCTTGGCTTCGGCATAGACCTCTTGCTCGATCTCACGACTGGTTTCTGTCACCTCAGCCGTGTTTGCATCGATAAAAGGGTCGACTACGAGGGTGGTGTTTCCAATGCGCGTGAGTACATTCTGATTATTTCTGACCTGGGTGAACAACTGTTCCGCCAACGCCTTCATGGCGACATTGAATTCAAGCGGGTAACGTGTATTCATGGTGGGTTCAACTGTTGTTGCACAACCACCGAGAGTGAGCAACATCAACAAAACTGCGCTGGCGCCCTTCGAGAACACTTTATGCATAATTTCTCCTGATAATTAGCGGCAATTCTGACGAAGAAATGCCTTCTGGGTCGAGGTGATCGGCTCGGTCCCCATGGAAAGTTTGGTCAATAACTCGGTGCAGTTGCATTCTGGACAATCTATAGGGGCAACAGATGAATTCTTTGTCACGTTTTCTTTGGTAGATGTTGAGGCTGCCGGTTGTTCGACTTTCCCGGCAGGCTTTGTTTGCAATTCACGCTCGGTCTTGGCGCGAGGCGATTTTTCAACAGCTTTGCTGGGCGCGGCCTGTTTGCTCGCCGCCGGATTATCCGGTGGCGTCTCGTTAGTAACGGGCGGCTTGTCTTGCGGGGGCGGCGCTGGTTGAGTGGTTTCGCTTGTTCTGTGCGATTCAATTACGCGCGCATTGACTTTGCGATCATTCGGGATAGGTGTTGGGCTTTCTACAGGGGGTTCTGGGGTAACGTCAATCGGGTCTTTCTTTGCATTTAGCTGCCATGTAATGCCGAGTGCGGCAACGATTCCCGCCGCCAGCGCAAGCAACAGGATTTTGTTGGTTTTTTTGCCCTGCGGTGATGGCGTTGATTTTGAAGATGGCTTGTCAGATTGCTTCTTGGGTGTTTGCAAGCTGGACGGATTTCCGCGCAATCCATGGCAGAGGTGGGTACGTCCATGCTTGTCGGAGAATTTCCGGGCTGCCGTAAACAGACCTTCGTATTCTTGATCCAGACGTATCGCGGTGTCATGGTAAGCCTGCGAGACAAGGACTTGCCCTGGTTCGGAAAAACTCATCACCCGCTGCGCCGAGTTGATGCCATCGCCAACCATATTCTTCTGCCCGTTCAGGTCTTCCAGAACGGTGATGGGCCCCATGTGCAGGCCTATCCTGACTTGCATCGCTTCATCCGCGGCGGCAAGCAATCCATCCCGAAAGCGCTTGGCAAATCGAAGCCCGGACTCCGGATTAGAAACAAAGCCCAGCGCAGCGCCGTCTCCCGTATCCAGAACGATCAGGTCATCCCGCTTGATGCCTTCAAGCGCCTCGCTAATGGCTCGATTTAGTTCCGACTTGAGTCGAACCTGTTCTTTGTTGGATGTCTTCGAATAACTGACAATATCCAGAAAAACGATGGTCGCTATGTAAGCTTGTTCTGCCGTTATGGCCATATTTTTTGAGTCACGGTGATTCCGCATGCTTAGGAACGAGTACGAAACAACTCGGATATTTCTGCTTGCACTGACAGGCGTATTGCAGCGTTGACTAGCCTTGCAGCGAATGGCCATGCGTCGTGTTCGTCGACTTGCATCGCATCCCGCCAGCACATCCATAATTACCCAAGCTATTCCGTACTCGTTCCTTACTGTTGAATTGCCATTGTGATGTCAGGGGTAGCGCGATGACAACAGGCGGTGGGTCCGCGAGATTAATTTGCCCGCAACGCATCGGCTGAATGACAACCGATTGACCTCGTCGCCATTCCAAATTACTATCCGCAGCCTTTTTATAGGGGGGAAACCCAATGCGTCGCAAACTGGTCGCCGGCAATTGGAAAATGCATGGCAGTCTGGCTGAAAACGAGGCCCTGCTTTCTGGCTTGCTGGCTGGGATGGCCGATGTCAAAGCTGGTGTAGCCGTTTGTGTGCCGTTTCCCTACCTTGCGCAAGTGCAGGGCAAGTTGACTGGTAGCGCCATTGCCTGGGGCGCGCAGAACATGAGCCAGCAGGCCAAAGGCGCTTTCACTGGCGAAGTCTCTGCCAGCATGCTGAAAGACTTTGGCTGCGCCTATGTGATCGTTGGCCATTCAGAGCGTCGCGCGATCTATGGCGAATCCGATGAATTGGTTGCGGAAAAGTTTGCCGCCGCACAAGCTGCCGGCCTGACGCCGATTCTGTGTGTTGGTGAAACGCTGGACGAGCGGGAAGGTGGTATCACCGAAAGCGTGGTGGCGCGCCAGATGGACGCCGTCATCGCCAAATGCGGCGTGGCTTCCCTGGCAAAAGCAGTGGTGGCCTATGAGCCGGTCTGGGCGATTGGCACCGGCAAGACGGCCAGTCCGGAGCAGGCACAGGCGGTGCATGCCTTCATTCGCGGCAAAGTGCGGTCGCTTGATGCTGAAGTCGCCGAAGGATTGATTATTCAGTATGGTGGCAGCATGAAAGCGGCCAACGCGGTTGAACTGCTCGGTCAGCCGGATATTGATGGCGGCCTGATTGGTGGCGCAGCACTGGTCGCCGAAGAGTTTCTGGCAATTTGCCGAGCAGGTTGAGGGTTAAGGTTAAAGATGGAATTTCTGGTCTGGATTGTTCACATACTGGTTGCGGCCGGTTTGGTTGGCTTGGTATTGTTGCAACATGGCAAAGGCGCAGACATGGGGGCGGCATTTGGTAGCGGTTCCTCCGGCAGCCTGTTTGGCGCCAGTGGTTCAGCAAACTTCATGTCACGCGCCACAGCGGTTTTGGCAACACTTTTTTTTGTGACCAGTCTGGGCTTGACTTATTTTTCCAGCCAGAAGCACGCGACAACGCTTAAGCCGGTGGTGCAGCAACCTGCTGCGCCCCAGTCTTTGCCTGCCGTGCCTTTGGGTGGCGCAGACAAATCGGGGGCGATACCCAAGTAGTGAGCACATGTTCTTTGCGGTCCGATGAGGTGTCGGAACGCTTCTGTAATGCCGACGTGGTGAAATTGGTAGACACGCTGTCTTGAGGGGGCAGTGACGAAAGTCGTGCGAGTTCGAGTCTCGCCGTCGGCACCATTTTGTTTTTTTCGGCTTGACGTAAATTTGCTGAAAGCCTAGACTTCGCGCCTTCTTGGCATGGCAAGTCATGCGTTTCGGGGATCACATGCTCGAAAATTATTTTCCGGTTTTGATGTTTATTCTGGTCGGGTTGGCTGTTGGCGTTGGGCCCATGGTGGCGGGCTTTGTACTTGCGCCGCACAAACCTGATGCAGAAAAGCTTTCTCCTTACGAATGCGGCTTCGAGGCTTTCGAGGATGCGCGCATGAAGTTTGATGTGCGTTACTACCTGGTGGCCATTTTGTTCATTTTGTTCGATCTGGAAATCGCCTTCCTGTTTCCCTGGGCTATCGTGCTTGAGGAAATTGGGTTGTTTGGCTTCCTATCCATGGTTGTTTTCCTCGGAATTCTGGTTGTCGGCTTCGTCTACGAGTGGATGAAGGGCGCGCTGGATTGGGAATGAACCATGAACTGCCTATCAAGGAAACGCTGAGATGAGCATCGAAGGCGTACTCGAAAAAGGGTTTGTGACCACCACCGTCGATGCGGTAGTGAATTACACCCGCACCGGTTCGCTCTGGCCGATGACCTTCGGTCTGGCCTGTTGTGCGATCGAAATGATGCAGGCAGGCGCGTCGCGTTATGACCTCGATCGATTCGGCATCGTTTTCCGCCCGAGTCCACGTCAGTCCGATCTGATGATTGTCGCCGGCACGTTATGCAACAAGATGGCGCCCGCCTTGCGCAAGGTTTACGACCAGATGGCGGAGCCGCGCTGGGTGCTTTCGATGGGGTCTTGCGCCAATGGTGGCGGCTACTACCACTATTCGTATAGTGTCGTGCGCGGTTGTGATCGCATTGTGCCAGTGGATATTTATGTGCCGGGTTGTCCGCCCACCGCGGAGGCGCTGCTGTACGGCCTGATCCAGTTGCAGAAGAAAATACGCCGTACCAACACTATCGCCCGTTGATGGAATCATTTAGCCAGCCACGCTTATGCCAATAACCCCGGAAACCCTGCTGAAACGTGTCCAAGAAACCTTGGGCGACAAGGTCATCAAGGGCGCTGTCGCATTGGGCGAGGCTACCATCGAGATCGCGCCCGAGGATTGGCATGAGGTGTCGCTGATCTTGCGCGACGACTCCGCTCTGGCGTTCGATCTGATGATGGATCTTTGCGGCGTCGACTATTCCGCATACAAAGACGGTGCATGGGAAGGCAAGCGTTTCGCGGTGGTGATGCACCTGCTTTCTGTAAAAAGAAATCACCGTTTGCGGGTGCGCACTTTCTGCGCCGATGACGAGTTGCCGATTCTTGCAACGTTGGTGGAAGTCTGGCCGGCGGTGAACTGGTTCGAACGAGAGGCGTTCGATCTTTACGGCATCATTTTCGATGGGCACCCCGATCTGCGCCGCATCCTGACTGACTACGGCTTTATTGGTCACCCGTTCCGCAAGGATTTCCCGATTTCCGGTCACGTCGAGATGCGCTATGACCCCGAACTCAAGCGGGTGGTTTATCAGCCGGTCAGCATCGAGCCGCGTGAGGTTACCCCGCGTATCGTGCGAGAAGATATTTACGGCGATGTCGGCCAGCGAGGGGGCGTTGTGTAATGGCTGATATTCGCAACTACACGATCAACTTCGGTCCGCAACATCCGGCCGCGCACGGCGTCCTCCGGTTGGTGCTCGAACTCGACGGCGAAGTCATCGAACGTGCCGATCCGCACGTCGGTTTGTTGCATCGTGGCACGGAGAAACTCGCCGAGACCAAGACTTTCCTGCAATCCGTGCCTTATATGGATCGTCTCGATTACATGTCGATGATGGTCAACGAGCATGCCTATTGCATGGCGATCGAGAAACTGGTCGGCATTCAGGTGCCGGAACGCGCTCAGTACATCCGGGTGATGTTCGATGAAATCACCCGCATCCTGAATCACCTGCTCTGGCTCGGCACGCACGCGCTGGATATCGGTGCGATGACGGTGTTCCTCTATGCTTTCCGCGAACGGGAAGACTTGATGGATGTGTACGAGGCGGTCTCCGGTGCGCGGATGCATGCGGCCTACTATCGTCCGGGCGGCGTTTATCGGGATCTGCCGGATCGGATGCCGCACTACCAGGCAAACAAACGGCAAAACGAAGCGGATATTCGTCGCTTGAACGAAAACCGCCAAGGCAGCGTGCTCGATTTCCTGGAAGATTTCTCGAATCGTTTCTTCGGCTACATGGACGAATACGAAACACTGCTTACCGATAACCGTATCTGGAAGCAGCGTACTGTCGGTATCGCGGTAGTCGACCCTGATCGCGCCAAGGCGCTCGGCTTCACCGGGCCGATGCTGCGTGGTTCCGGCATCGCCTGGGATTTACGCAAAATGCAGCCGTATGAAGTTTACGATCGTCTGGACTTCGAAATTCCGGTTGGCCGCACCGGTGATTGCTACGATCGTTATTTGGTGCGGATGGAAGAAATGCGCCAGAGCAACCGCATCATTCAGCAATGTGTCGCTTGGCTGAAAGCCAATCCCGGCCCGGTTATTGTCGGTGACCACAAAGTCGCGCCGCCGTCACGCGTTTCCATGAAGACGAACATGGAAGAGCTGATTCATCATTTCAAACTCTTCACTGAGGGCATGCATGTGCCGGAAGGCGAGGCCTATGCGGCGGTCGAGCATCCTAAAGGGGAGTTTGGCGTTTACATGATTTCTGATGGCGCCAACAAGCCGTATCGGTTGAAACTACGCGCCCCCGGTTTCTCACATCTCGCCGGTCTTGATGAGCTCTCACGTGGTCATATGATTGCCGACGTGGTGGCGATCATCGGCACGCTGGACATCGTGTTCGGCGATATAGACAGGTAAGACACTCAATGCTTTCCGCCCATTCCCTGGCCTTGATCGACAAAGAAGTCATCAAGTACCCCGCCGAGCAAAAACAGTCCGCTGTGATGAGCGCATTGCGTATCGCACAGATTGAGCGGGGTTGGCTTTCAAAAGAATGCATCGAATACGTCGCCACTTATCTGGAAATGCCGGCCATTGCGGTATACGAGGTGGCTACTTTCTACAACATGTACGAACTGGCGCCCGTTGGCCGCAATAAAGTCACGTTATGCACCAATCTGCCCTGTCAGTTGCAGGGTGCTGATGCCATAGCTGCGCACATGCAGGCCAAGTTGGGTATCGGTTTTGGTGAAACCACCGCCGATGGTCGCTATACGTTGAAAGAAGGCGAATGCATGGGCGCTTGCGGCCACGGTCCGTTATGTCTGCATAACAATCACAAGATGCACGACCACCTGACAGCGGAATCGGTCGACAAACTCCTGGATGACATGAAATGAGTTTGAACACGCCCGATACCCAAGTTTGTCTGTGGACGCTGCAGCATCCAGAGCCCGCCTCTTTGGCCACCTATATGGCAAATGGTGGTTACGAAGCGCTGAAGAAAATCCTCGCCGAGAGAACGCCGGCCGAGACCATCATCGCGGAAGTCAAAACCAGCGCCTTGCGCGGTCGTGGCGGCGCGGGCTTCCCGACCGGCCTGAAGTGGAGCTTCATGCCGCGCAGCTTTCCGGGCGACAAGTATGTGGTGTGCAACACCGATGAGGGCGAGCCGGGTACCTTCAAGGATCGCGACATCCTGCGCTTCAATCCGCACCAATTGATCGAAGGCATGATCATCGCCGGCTACACGCTGGGCGCGGTGGCCGGCTATAACTACATCCATGGCGAAATTTTCGCTGAATACGAATCCTGGGAGGGGGCGCTGGAGGAAGCGCGCGCCGCCGGTTTCCTGGGCAAGAATATTCTGGGGTCTGGCTGGAACTTCGAGTTGCATGCGCATCATGGTTATGGTGCCTACATCTGCGGCGAGGAAACGGCCTTGTTGGAGTCGATCGAAGGCAAAAAAGGCCAGCCACGCTTCAAGCCGCCATTTCCGGCCAGCTATGGTCTGTATGGCAAGCCGACAACAATCAACAACACCGAAACACTGGCCTCGATTCCCTGGATCATGCGTCATGGCGGTCAGGCTTTCCTGGAACTGGGCAAGCCGAACAATGGCGGCAGCAAAATATTTTCGATCTCCGGTCATGTCAACAAGCCGGGTAATTACGAGATTCCGCTTGGCACGCCGTTCGCCGATCTGCTCGAAATGGCCGGCGGCGTGCGTACCGGACATCAGTTGAAAGCGGTGATTCCAGGCGGTTCTTCCGCACCGGTACTGCCCGCCGAGGTGATGATGGCGTGTACGCTGGATTTTGATTCCATCGCCAAGGCCGGTTCCATGTTGGGCTCCGGTGCGGTAATCGTGATGGATGACAGCGTCTGCATGGTCAAGGCGCTGGAGCGTCTGGCCTACTTCTATTTCGAGGAATCTTGCGGTCAGTGCACCCCCTGTCGCGAGGGAACAGGCTGGATGTATCGCATCGTGCGACGTATCGAACATGGCAAGGGACGTCCGGAAGATCTGGACGAATTGCTGCGCATTGGCAAGAACATCGGCGGCAACACCATTTGCGCGCTCGGTGAAGCGGCGGTGGGGCCAGTAGTCAGCTTCGTGAAACATTTCCGCAAAGAGTTCGAGTACCACATCGAACACCAGAAATGCATGGTGGGAAACTGAGATGCCATACATTGAAATCGACGGCAAACAGATCGAAGTTGCTCCCGGCGCAACCGTAATGGATGCGGCGCACCAGGCTGGCATCGTCATTCCGCACTTCTGTTATCACAAGAAGCTGTCTATTGCCGCCAATTGCCGGATGTGTCTGGTGGAAGTGGAAAAGGCACCGAAACCATTGCCCGCCTGCGCCACGCCGGTGACCGATGGCATGAAGGTGCAAACGCATTCGCCAAAGGCGGTCGCTGCCCAAGCCGGGGTAATGGAATTCCTGCTCATCAACCATCCTCTGGATTGCCCGATTTGCGACCAAGGTGGCGAATGCCAGTTGCAGGATGTCGCGGTGGGTTATGGGGGTTCGACTTCGCGTTACAGCGAAGCCAAGCGCGTGGTCAAGGACAAGGAACTGGGACCGCTGATTTCCACGGATATGACGCGTTGCATTCATTGCAGTCGCTGTATCCGTTTCGGTCAGGAAATCGCCGGGCTGATGGAACTCGGCATGTCGGGCAGAGGCGAGCACGTCGAAGTGATGCCCTTCCTGGAAACCCAGGTCAGTCATGAACTTTCCGGCAACGTCATCGAACTTTGCCCGGTCGGTGCGCTCACCTCCAAGCCATTCCGCTACAAGGCGCGTTCCTGGGAGTTGTCCCGGCGCAAGTCGGTAAGCCCGCACGATGGTCTGGGCGCGAATGTGCAAGTGCATGTGAAGGGCGACCGCGTCCTTCGCGTGGTGCCGCAAGACAACGAAGCGATCAATGAATGCTGGATCGCCGACCGTGACCGTTTCAGCTATGAAGCGCTTTCAGCCGAGCAGCGTCTGACTCAGCCGATGCTGAAAAAAGACGGTCAATGGCAGGCAGCGAGTTGGCAGGACGCGCTTGAGCAAGTTGCGGCACGCCTGGGTGAAATCCGCGCCAAACGGGGGGCTGCGGAGATTGGTGCGCTGGCGTCGCCGCATCAGACGGTTGAGGAGTTGTATCTCTTCACCAAGCTGATGCGCGGAATCGGTACCGAAAATATCGATCACCGACTGGCTCAAGCGGATGCCGCTGTTGGCGCCGGCGCTCGCTGGTTGGGCATGGCTGTCGCCGATATCGACAAACTCGATCGTATTCTGCTGGTTGGCTCCAGCATCCGTCACGAACAACCCCTTATCGCACAGCGTTTGCGACAGGCAGTCAAACGCGGCGCTCAACTCGACGTGCTGCATGCGGTTGGCGATGACCTGCTGTGCAAAGTGAATGCGCGGCTGATCGCGAAACCCGGCGCCTGGTTGAATAATCTGGCGCAGATCGCCCGCGCCATGCAGGACGCCGGCGCTGATTTAGGCGTAGTTGCAGCGGAAATTGCCAATGTCAGCGTGAGTGATGCCGCCAGATCTATCGGCGCCAGTCTGATGAGCGGCGAAAGAAAAGCGGTACTGCTGGGGGCGTTGGCGCAGAACCATCCCGCCGCCTCGGCGTTGCATGTATTGGCGCAGGCCATTGCCACCGCCAGTGGCGCAAGCTTCGGCTTCCTTTCCCCCGCCGCCAACAGCGTTGGCGCGCAACTGGTGGGCGCTTTGCCCGGCCCGAACGGAGTCGGTGCGCGCGGAATGTTGTCGGCGCCGAAAGCCGCTTATTTCCTGCTTGGCGTCGAACCTTCGCTGGATGCTTACAGCAGCGCGGAAGCCGCCGCAGCAATGCGCGATGCCGATTTCGTTGTTGCGTTGAGTGCATTCAAGACGGCCGCGCTTGATACCGCCGATGTGCTTCTGCCGATTGCGCCGTTCACTGAGACCGCCGGCAGTTTCGTCAACATGGAAGGTCGGCTGCAGCGTTTTCACGCAGCCGTCAAACCGCTGGGTGAAGCAAGGCCAGCCTGGAAAGTGTTGCGTGTGCTGGGCAATTTGCTGAGCCTCGGGGGCTTCGATTACGACAGCGTCGAAGCGGTACGCGCCGATGCTTTGGGTGGTGAGGCGACAGGTGATTTTGCCTCCGCACTTGACAACGCAGCGCCCGAAGCAAGTCTCGGCGCGCTGAATATTGCGGACGGACTGGAGCGGCTCGGCGAAACGCCGATCTATCAACTTGATCCTCTGACCCGCTATTCACGCACTTTGCAAGCAACGCCGGACGCGGCTGAACCCGTCGCCTGGCTTGGCAGCGAATTGCTGACCCGCCTGGGGTTGGCCGAAGGTGATCAGATTCGCCTGCGGCAAGACGCACAAGCAGCGGTGATGACGGTGCGGCGAGATGATCGATTGGCGGTCGATGCTGTGCGTGTGGCCGCCGCCCATCCCTTGACCGCTGTTCTGGGCGCACGCTTAGGCCCGATCAGCGTGGAGAAGGTCTGACATGGACGCATTACTCGCCCCCTTCGCCGAACTTCTCGGCCCCGCCTGGTTGCCGATCTGGACACTGGTGAAGATCATTGCCATCGTTGCGCCGATGATGATTGCGGTGGCCTATCTGACCTACGTCGAGCGCAAGGTGATTGGCTATATGCAGGTTCGCATCGGTCCCAACCGAGTTGGCCCGCTTGGATTGCTGCAACCGATAGCCGATGGTCTGAAATTGATGATGAAGGAAATCATCATCCCCAGTGGCGCCAACAAGGGCTTGTTTTTGCTTGGTCCGGTTTTGGTTATCGCACCGGCGCTGGCGGCATGGGCGGTATTCCCCTTCACCGACCAGTTGGTGTTGGCCAATCTGAATGCCGGTCTGCTATACATCATGGCGATTACCTCAATGGGGGTTTACGGCGTTGTCATCGCCGGTTGGGCTTCAAATTCCAAGTATGCTTTTCTCGGCGCAATGCGCTCTTCAGCGCAGATCGTGTCATACGAGATTGCCATGGGTTTTGCACTGGTCGGCGTGTTGATGGCCTCGCAAAGCCTGAATCTGATCGATATCGTCAACGCGCAGGCTGGCGGATTCTGGCAATGGTACTGGCTGCCGCTGTTCCCGCTGTTCATCGTTTATCTGATTGCCGGTGTGGCGGAAACCAACCGTGCGCCGTTTGACGTGGCAGAGGGTGAATCTGAAATCGTCGCCGGATTCCATGTCGAGTACTCAGGCATGGCGTTCGCGGTGTTTTTCCTTGCCGAATACGCCAACATGATTCTGATTGCCGGTTTGACCAGCATCATGTTCCTCGGTGGTTGGTTATCTCCCTTCCCGTTCCTGCCGGATGGTTTCATCTGGATTGCGGCGAAGATGAGCTTCGTGTTGTTCCTGTTTCTCTGGTTTCGTGCCACCTTCCCGCGTTATCGCTATGACCAGATCATGCGTCTAGGCTGGAAAGTGTTCATTCCGGTGACACTGGTCTGGATTCTGGTTGTCGGCGCGGCAATGCAAACCCCGATCGGCCATTGGTTCCATTAAGGAGGGGCATTCATGTTCAACGGCATCAAGTCCTTCTTCAACACCTTCCTGCTCATCGAGTTGGTGCGCGGCATGGCATTGACCGGCCGCCACTTCTTCGCGCGCAAGATTACGGTGCAGTTTCCAGAAGAGAAGACACCACAATCACCGCGTTTTCGCGGCTTGCATGCGCAACGTCGTTACCCGAATGGCGAGGAACGCTGTATTGCTTGTAAATTGTGCGAGGCTGTCTGTCCGGCGATGGCGATCAAGATCGAATCTGAACAACGTGACGACGGCACTCGGCGTACCACGGTGTATGACATCGACCTGACCAAGTGCATTTTCTGCGGTTTTTGCGAAGAAGCCTGTCCGGTGGATGCCATTGTCGAGACGCGTATTCTTGAATATCACGGTGAACAGCGCGGTGATCTTTACTACACCAAAGAGATGCTGCTGGCGGTGGGTGATAAATACGAAGAGCAGATTGCCAAAGATCGGGCTGAAGATGCCCGCTATCGCTAAACAAGCCGGTCAAGATACAGGACATATTGAATATGCTGCATAGAGAGGGCTGGATGCGGGTGGCGACAAAAGGCAGTCTTCGCCAGTTGAATCAAGCGGAAAAAATCGGGCACGCCACTGTTGCCAGCAAGCCGAGCGATGTTGTTGCGCCCGGGACTTGCAGCAGCATGCTGAAACAAGCTGGAACGAAGAGGTAAGCAGATGCGATACGCAGTTGTTATCGAACAAGCAGGGGCAGGTTTTTCCGCCTATGCGCCCGACCTGCCTGGCTGCATTGCGAGCGGATCGAGTGTGGATGCAGTGGAAGGCTTGATGATTCCTCGCCCGGTCAGCAAGGTCGAATACATGGAGATGGCCGCCTAAGGTCAAGCCCAAATGGAATTCACCAGTTTCGTTTTCTACTTTCTTTCCGCCATCTTGTTGCTGGCGAGTCTGCGTGTCATTACCGCGCGCAACCCGGTGCATTCGGCATTGGCGCTGGTGCTGGCGTTTTTCTCCGCCGCCGGATTGTGGTTGTTGCTGGAAGCTGAATTCCTCGCCATCACGCTGGTGTTGGTCTACATCGGTGCGGTGATGGTGTTGTTCCTGTTTGTGGTGATGATGCTGGATATCAACCTGGAAGAATTGCGCCGTGGATTCTGGAGCTATTTGCCAGCGGGGATTCTGGTCGGCGGATTGATGGTGGTGGAAATGATCATGGTGCTTGGCGGCAAGGACTTCGGACTGGCCGAGCCCATTGCGCATGTGGCTGAATACAGCAACACCAAAGAACTTGGACGTGTCTTATATACAGAATATGTTTACCCATTCGAACTGGCTGCTGTGCTGCTGCTGGTGGCGATGATCGCGGCGATTGCGTTGACACACCGCAAGCGCGGCGATACCCGTCAGGTAAATCCCGCCGATCAGGTCAAGGTCAAGCGTGCTGACCGGATTCGCATGGTCAATTTAAAGCCGCAAAAGCCGGATGCCCCCAAAGAGGATGACGAATGATCGGCCTGAACCATTACCTCATTCTGGGTTCTATCCTGTTCGCGATCAGCGTTGTCGGGATATTCCTGAATCGGAAGAACATCATCATTATCCTGATGGCCATCGAGTTGATGCTGCTGGCGGTAAACATGAATTTCATCGCCTTTTCACGCTATCTCGACGATACCGCCGGGCAGGTGTTTGTTTTCTTCATTCTCACTGTGGCGGCTGCGGAGTCCGCCATCGGTCTGGCGATTCTTGTTGTCTTGTTCCGAAATCTGCGCACCATCAATGTCGATGGTCTGGATCGGTTGAAGGGCTGAAATCATGGACATGCATAGCCTTTATCTGACCGTTCCTCTGGCACCGCTCGCCGGCGCGTTGCTCGCCGGGTTGTTCGGCAAAACCATCGGTCGAACGGGTGCGCATAGCGTCACCATCCTGGGTGTCGCGATTGCTTTTATTGCCTCCCTGCTGATCTTCCAGGATGTTCAGGCTGGCAATACCTATAACGGCGCGGTTTACACCTGGCTCACTTCCGGCGACTTGCACCTGGAAATCGGCTTCCTGATCGATCGACTCACCGTGTTGATGATGCTGGTGGTTACTTTCGTTTCTTTGATGGTGCATATCTACACCATTGGCTACATGGCGGAAGACCCGGGCTACCAGCGTTTCTTCAGTTATATCTCGCTGTTCACCTTCTCGATGTTGATGTTGGTGATGTCGAACAACTTCCTGCAGTTGTTCTTTGGCTGGGAAGCGGTTGGTCTGGTGTCTTATCTGCTGATCGGTTTCTGGTACACGCGTGAAACCGCGATCTACGCCAACCTGAAAGCATTCCTGGTCAACCGCGTCGGCGATTTTGGCTTTCTCCTCGGTATCGGTCTGGTCTGGGCCTACTTCGGCACACTCGATTACGCGCAGGTGTTCCAAATGGCGCCGCAACTGGCCAACCATACAATCAGCCTGTTCGATGGCCATGCCTGGAGCCTGATGGCGGTGATTTGCATCCTGCTGTTCATTGGCGCGATGGGCAAGTCGGCGCAATTTCCGCTGCATGTCTGGTTGCCGGATTCAATGGAAGGCCCGACCCCGATTTCCGCCTTGATCCATGCCGCGACAATGGTGACCGCCGGCATCTTCATGGTGACGCGGATGTCGCCGTTGTTCGAGTTGTCCGACACTGCTTTGTCTTTTGTCATGGTTATCGGTGCGATTACCGCGTTGTTCATGGGCTTCCTTGGCATCATCCAGAACGATATCAAACGCGTGGTGGCTTATTCCACGCTGTCACAGCTGGGCTATATGACGGTGGCGTTGGGTGCTTCCGCTTATTCCGTCGCGATCTTCCATCTGATGACGCATGCATTCTTCAAGGCGCTGCTGTTCCTGGCGGCAGGTTCGGTGATCATGGCAATGCATCACGAACAGGACATCCGCAAGATGGGCGGTCTGCGCAAGTATTTGCCGATCACCTGGATCACTTCGCTGATTGGGTCGCTAGCCTTGATCGGCACGCCTTTCCTGTCCGGTTTCTACTCCAAGGACAGCATCATCGAGGCGGTCAAGTTCTCCAACCTGGCGGGTTCCGGTTTTGCCTACTTTGCTGTCACGATGGGCGTATTCGTTACCGCGTTCTATTCCTTCCGCATGTATTTCCTCGTCTTCCACGGCAAGGAGCGTTTCCATAATGCGCATCACACGCATGGCCATGAAACCGAGCATGAGGTTGAATATGATCAAGCGCACGGTCATGGTCATCACGACCATACACCGCACGAAACCCCCTGGGTGGTGACGTTGCCGCTGATCCTGCTGGCTATTCCTTCGGTGATCATCGGCTATATCGCAATCCAGCCATTGATGTTCGGTAACTGGTTCGGCCATGCGGTGGTTGTCGCCGAGTCACACGGATCGATGGCTGAATTGGCGCACCATTTCCATGGCGCTTTTGCAATGGCGTTGCACGGCATGACTTTGCTGCCTTTCTGGCTGGCGGTTTCGGGGGTTGCCTTGTCCTGGTTCTTCTACATGAAGCGACCGGATATCCCCGCCGCGATTCAACGTCGCTTCCAGCTGATTTACCGTGTTCTTGACAACAAATATGGTTTCGACACGTTTAATGAATGGTTCTTTGCCAGAGGCGCGCGCATGATTGGCGGACGTTTCTGGCGCTGGGGTGACGTTGCGGCTATCGATGGCTTGATGGTCAACGGCACGGCGCGTCTGGTCGGCCGTATCGCCGGCGTGGTTCGCCACCTGCAATCCGGTTACATCTACCACTATGCTTTCGCGATGATCATTGGCGTGCTGTTGCTCGCCACCTGGTTTGTGCGGGGCTGAAAATGAAAGCGACTGTTACTCATGATTGAAGGGATCGGCCTGTTAAGCCTCGCCATCTGGGTGCCTATCGCGGCGGGCGTGCTCATCCTCATCACCGGCGGCGATAAAAACGCTGATGGTCAACGCACGTTGGCGTTGCTCGGTTCGGTGTTGGGTTTTCTGGTGACGTTGCCACTATGGACCGGATTTGATAACGCCTCGGCCGCGATGCAGTTCGTCGAAGTCGCGGAGTGGGTTCCGGCCTACAACATCCACTATCGTCTGGGTGTCGATGGCATTTCGATGCTCTTCGTTTTGCTCAACAGTTTCACCACGATTCTGGTCGTGCTGGCTGGCTGGGCGGTGATCAAGGTGCGAACCGGCCAGTACATGGCGGCCTTCCTGATCCAGTCTGGTTTGCTTAATGGCGTCTTTGTGGCATTGGACGGCATGCTGTTCTATGTTTTCTTTGAGGCCATGCTGATCCCGCTGTATCTGATCATCGGCATGTGGGGCGGACCGAATCGGGTTTATGCGGCGATCAAGTTCTTCCTCTACACCTTGCTGGGCTCGCTGCTGATGTTGGTGTCGCTGGTTTATCTGTATTTCCAGAGCGGCGGCAGTTTTGAAATCCTGGCCTGGCATCGGGTGCCCTTGACGATGGTCGCGCAAACATTGTTGTTCATCGCATTCTTCTTCGCTTTTGCGGTGAAAGTGCCGATGTGGCCAGTGCATACCTGGTTGCCTGATGCTCACGTCGAGGCGCCAACCGGCGGTTCTGTCGTGCTGGCGGCGATTACACTTAAAGTTGGCGCCTACGGCTTCTTGCGTTTCATCCTGCCCATTCTGCCGGATGCATCGCGTGAATATGCCTATGTGATCATTGCCTTGTCGCTCATCGCGGTGGTTTATATCGGCTTGGTTGCGCTGGTGCAGTCGGACATGAAGAAGCTGATCGCTTATTCCTCCATTGCCCACATGGGTTTCGTCACGCTGGGATTCTTCCTGTTCAATCCGCTTGGCATTGAAGGCGGTCTGGTGCAGATGATTTCTCACGGTTTCATCTCTGCGGCGATGTTTCTTTGCGTCGGCGTCATGTATGACCGCGTGCATTCCCGTCAGATTGCCGATTATGGTGGCGTAGCGAATACCATGCCGCGCTTTGCCGCGTTCTTTATGCTGTTTGCCATGGCTAATGCCGGCTTGCCAGGAACCTCCGGTTTTGTCGGTGAATTCATGGTCATCCTGGGGGCGGTGCAGGTGAACTTCTGGTGGGCCTTCCTGGCCGCCACTACGCTGATCTTTGGCGCTGCCTATACCCTGTGGATGTACAAGCGCGTTGTCTTCGGCGCCATCGGCAATGAGCATGTGGCCGAAATGAAGGATATCGATTCACGCGAATTCGTGGTGCTGGGGCTGCTGGCTGTCTGCGTTTTGGGTATGGGACTTTATCCCCTGCCGTTTACCGAAGTGATGCATACCTCGGTGGAAAATCTGTTGGCGCATGTCGCTCACAGCAAATTGGCCTATTAAATAGAAGCCCGCGAACAAGAGCATGCCATGAACTTTACTGTCCCCGACTTCACTCCCGCACTGCCGGAAATTTTTGTTCTCGGCATGACCTGCTTGATCTTGTTGAGCGATTCGCTTTTCAAAGACCGTGGCTGGAATTACCCGCTGACAATATTCACGCTGGTTGTTGCCGCCGCTATTACTGTTTTAACCAGCGTGCCTCAAATTCAGTTCACCTTCAGCGGCCAGTTTGTCGATGACGCGATGGCCGATGTGCTCAAGCTTGTCGCTTACTTCTCCACCCTCGCGGTGGTCATCTACTCACGCCCCTATTTGCTGGAGCGTGGTTTGTTGAAGGGCGAGTTCTTCGTCCTGGTTCTGTTTGCGCTGCTTGGCATGATGGTGATGATTTCGGCGAATCACTTCATCTCTTTGTACATCGGCCTGGAATTGCTGTCGCTGTCACTCTACGCTTTGGTCGCGCTGCAACGCGACTCGGCGCAAGCGACTGAAGCCGCGATGAAATACTTCGTCCTCGGCGCGCTTGCTTCGGGTTTTCTGCTCTACGGGATGTCGTTGCTTTATGGGCTCACCGGCACCCTGGAATTGCCGGCCATGGCACAGATTCTGCAAGCTGGCGTGCAGAACGAGATGGTGTTGGTTTTCGGTCTCGTGTTCTTGATCGCCGGGCTTGGTTTCAAACTGGGAGTTGCGCCATTTCATATGTGGGTGCCGGATATTTACCAAGGCGCGCCTTCCGCCGTGACCTTGTTTGTCGGGTCTGCGCCGAAGCTCGCGGCGTTTGCCATCACCATGCGCCTGCTGGTGGATGGTTTGCATCCGCAAGTTGAGAATTGGCAAGGCATGCTGGCGGTGATGGCAGTGCTCTCGCTGGCCATCGGTAACCTGGCTGCCATCATGCAGACCAATATCAAGCGCATGCTGGCATATTCCACCATCTCGCATATGGGCTTCCTGCTGCTGGGCATCATGTCGGGCACTTTCGCGGGATATACCGCCGGCATGTTCTATGTCATTGCTTACGTGCTGATGAGCCTGGGTAGCTTCGGTCTGGTGGTGTATCTATCCCGCAATGGCCTGGAGGCGGAAAATCTGGATGATTTTCGTGGCCTCAACAGTCGCAATCCCTGGCTTGCGGCGCTGATGGCCATCCTGATGTTTTCCATGGCCGGACTGCCGCCCTTCGTCGGTTTTTATGCCAAGTTGGCTATCCTGCAGTCCTTGGTCGGCGCGGGCTTCGTCTGGCTTGCTGTGGTGGCGGTGATGTTCTCGCTGATCGGCGCGTTCTATTACCTGCGGGTGGTTAAAGTACTGTATTTCGATACACCCAAGGCGGATGCGCCCATTTATACGGCGATCCCTGATGTGCAAGCGTTGCTCAGCATCAATGGCTTGGCAGTGCTGATGCTTGGCATCATGCCGCAGCCGCTGATCACGCTTTGCACTTATGCAATGCAGATGACGCTGCAATAATTGCGCTGCCTTTCTGAAACTGGCGTCGGTCAGGGTTGATGGCAACACGTATTATTTGAATGTTGAAGTAAGTTTTCTTGCCGAGTGGTCGATACCTTGGTCTGAATAATTCGGAGTGGGGCGACCTCTTTAAACGGCAGCTTTAGTCAGAGTCAATGTTGTTTTCATCCACGTGATAACCGGCATCGGCGGCAATTTGACAGTGCGACTTATCACGAAAGTCGTGATAGTTCAGCAACCCACTGGCTGAGGCGGTTGCCCATTGAAGGTAACCAGACTTTACCTGCAAACAACCTGATCTCAAGGATTTTGCCGAGTCCCCAACTTCGCTGATAGAGGCCAATTGGGCGGGGATTTTTGCAGACCCCAATTCAAAAAACATGCGCAAATCGGTTTTCGGAAACACAGTCCGGGTTTCATTGAGTTCAGCGCACAACAGCAAAACGGCATCATCTGATCTCTGTTGTGCGAGGTGATACAGTCGCACGAGGTGGGGGAGGAACTACAGGTTATTCCGCCGCAGCGAATGCCGCGCGCAACCAGTCCAGATCCTGCGCCAGTAGTTCTGTGTCGGCGTCGCGCAGGCCTCTGAA
>JFJP01005394.1_pt1 | contig 24803 bp, 16 predicted proteins | sample 431651 | NCBI WGS metagenome assembly JFJP01 (sample SAMN02602958, study PRJNA72255) | Microbial mat metagenome, whole genome shotgun sequencing project. | biome: fresh water; feature: sink hole; material: water; isolation source: purple microbial (photo- and chemosynthetic) mats found in...
GGCCAGCGTGTGCTGGTGCCGCTGCTGCGTGCGCTGGGTGTGCGGCTGAACACGCTGGTGCTCAGCCACCGCGACAGCGACCATATCGGCGGCGCGGCGGCGGTGCTGGCAACGCAGTCGCAGGCGCGGGTGATCAGTTCTTTCGACCCGGTGGACCTTGCCGGCCCGGCGGGCGATGCAAGCGCGATGACCGATGCAACGGGGCGCGCGGTGCCGTGGGCGGGCACCCGCTGCCAGGCCGGGCAAGGCTGGCACTGGGACGGCGTTGATTTTGAACTGCTGCACCCGCTGGACGAAGACTACGCGAGCGCAAAAAAGACCAACCCGCTGAGCTGTGTGCTGCGCATCTCGAATGGACAGCAGTCGGCGCTGCTGACGGGCGACATCGAGCAGGTGCAGGAGGCCAGTCTGGTGCAACGTCAAGCCGGTGACAACCGGCATTTGACGGGTGCATTGGCCGGGCCGCAAGCGCCATTGACCCGCCGCACGGCATCGAACCACTTGCACTCGGACGTGCTGGTGGTGCCGCACCACGGCAGCCTGACATCGAGCAGCGCGCTGTTTTTGCAGGCGGTGCAGCCGCGCCTTGCCTTGGTGCAGGCGGGCTACCGCAACCGCTTTGGGCATCCAGCGGGCCCGGTTTTGGTGCGTTATGCTGATCAGCAGATCAAAGTGCTCGATACGCCTCATTGTGGTGCAGTGACCTGGCGATCGTGGCGGCCCGATGCCCCACAGTGCCAGCGCCAGACCGACCTGCGCTATTGGCGACATCAATCGCCTTAAGCACCCTAGATGTCTGGCCCAAAGCTTGCTTTAATTGACCCAGGAGAAAGATTCATGCAGAAATTTGACGAGATGTACACCCGCTTGCCCTATGAATTCTTTACTCATGGGGCGCAAATTCGTGATCACTACAAGATTTACGACGAGTGGCTGGCGCGCCAGCCTGGCGACATGATGGCCAAGCGGCGCGAAGAGGCCGAAATGATCTTTCGCCGCGTCGGTATCACCTTTGCCGTGTACGGCGAAAAAGATGAAGAAGGGGCCGGCACCGAGCGGCTGATTCCGTTCGACCTGATTCCACGCATCATCCCGGCGCACGAGTGGGCCAGCATGGAGCGGGGTCTGGCGCAGCGCGTCAATGCCTTGAACCGCTTTATCCACGACATTTACCACGAGCAGGAGATCTTGAAAGCCGGCATCGTGCCGCGCGAGCAGATCGAAGACAACGCCCAGTTCCGCCCCGAAATGGTGGGTGTCAGCGTGCCCAACCAGATTTATTCCAACATCTCGGGCATCGACATCGTGCGCGCGCCCAATGCGGCTGGCGAGGGTGAGTACTACGTGCTCGAAGACAACCTGCGCGTGCCCAGCGGTGTGAGCTACATGCTCGAAGACCGCAAGATGATGATGCGGCTGTTTCCCGACCTGTTCAGCATGCACCGGGTAGCCCCGGTAGCCCACTACCCCGACTTGCTGCTGGAGACGCTACGTGCCAGCAGCCCGGCCACTACCGCTGAGCCAACCGTGGTGGTGCTGACACCGGGCATGTACAACAGCGCTTATTTCGAGCACGCCTTTCTGGCGCAGCAAATGGGGGTGGAACTGGTGGAAGGCCAGGATCTGATGGTCAAAGACAACTTCGTCTATATGCGCACCACACGGGGCCCCAAGCGCGTGGATGTGATCTACCGCCGCGTGGATGACGATTTTCTTGACCCCAAGGTGTTCCGTCCGACTTCCACCCTGGGCTGTGCCGGCCTGATGGACGCTTACCGCGCCGGCAACGTGACCATCAGCAACGCAGTGGGCACCGGCATTGCCGACGACAAGTCAATCTACCCCTATGTGCCGCAGATGATCGAGTTTTATCTGGGCGAAAAGCCGATTCTGCACAACGTGCCCACCTACATGTGCCGCAAAAAGGATGATCTGGCCTACACGCTGGCCAACCTGAAAGACCTGGTGGTCAAAGAGGTGCATGGTGCCGGCGGCTACGGCATGCTGGTCGGGCCAGCCTCCACCAGCGCCGAGATTGAAGACTTTCGCAAGGCGCTGCTGGCCAACCCCAGTGGCTACATTGCCCAGCCCACACTGAGCCTGTCGAGCTGCCCAACCTTTGTCGAAAGCGGCATTGCGCCACGCCACATTGACCTGCGCCCCTATGTGCTCTCTGCCAAAACGGTGCAGATGGTGCCCGGCGGCCTGACCCGCGTGGCACTCAAGGAAGGCTCGCTGGTGGTCAACTCATCACAGGGCGGCGGCACCAAGGACACCTGGATACTCGAAGATGACAACGCCTTGTCAGAGCCTGCCGTGGTGTCACGCCAGGCCCAGCAAATGGGCTGAACGCAACAAGCACCCTTTTTTGTTCCCACTGACCCACTGAAAGCGCGTATGTTGTCACGAACCGCCGACCATTTATTCTGGATGAACCGCTACACCGAACGCGCTGAAAACACCGCGCGTCTGCTCGATGTGAATTACCAGACCTCGCTGCTGCCGCAATCTGAAGGGGTGGCGCTGGCAGGCTGGCAGGGGCTGCTGTCGATCAGCGAACTGCTGCCAAGCTACCGGAAAAAGCATGGCGATATCCGCGCCCCTGAAGTGATGGACTTCATGGTCAAGGATGAAAGCAACCCGTCTTCCATCCTGTCGTGCCTGGGTGCGGCGCGTGAAAACGCCCGCGCGGTGCGCGGCGCGCTGACCACCGAGGTGTGGGAAACGCTCAACCAGACCTGGCTGGAAGTGCGCCGCATGATCAAGAATGGCGAGTTCGAACAAGACCCGGCGCAGTTTTTCGAGTGGGTCAAATTTCGCTCACATCTGTCGCGCGGCGTGACCGTGGGCACCATGCTGATGGATGAGGCGCTGTACTTCATGCGGCTGGGCACTTTTCTGGAGCGTGCCGACAACACAGCACGGCTAGTCGATGTGAAATTTCACGCGGTGGAGAGCGACTTTTATGGCAACGCCAACGAGAAAGACCAGGAATACGACTTTTACCACTGGAGCGCGATTTTGCGCAGCGTCAGCGGTTTTGAGGTGTATCGCAAGGTCTATCGCGACGTGATCCGGCCCGAGCGTGTGGCCGAACTGCTGATACTGCGCCCCGACATGCCTCGCAGCCTGCACGCCAGCCTCAACGAGGTGGTATCCAATTTGCGCATGGTGGCCAACGACCAATCGGTCGAAACCAACCGGCGTGCCGGCAAATTGCGCGCTGAGCTGCAGTATGGCCGCATCGACGAGATTCTGGCCACCGGCCTGCACGCTTACCTGACACAGTTTCTGGACCGCATCAACGACTTGGGAGCCCACATCAGCCGTGACTTCCTGGTGCCGATGCCCGGTTAAGGTGCACGCACAAGCGACACGGGTGCGTCATGCGGATGCCGGCGCATGAGTCCGCTCAAAGCCATCGCCTCCTGGCTCGGGCGCTTGAGCGTCAGCCGCAAGCTGACGCTGATCTACCTGCTGGATCTGACCGCGGTCATCTACATCTCCGGCATTCTGATCCACGAAAAGTACCTGGCGATCGACTTTGCCCGCAAGGAAATTGTCGGCGTGGCCTACAACGACAGTGTGCGCGAGCTGCTGCTGTCGGCGCTGGGTTCACCTGCCGCCGACGCGCCGCAGCGACAGGCCAAAGTACAACAATTTGAGGCGCAACGCGCGCAACATGATGCCGATCTGAACACCGCGCAGGTCAGCGCCGTCGTGCTGGCCCATCAGCAAGCCCTAAGCGCCGGCGGCACGCCCACAGCGGCCCGCTTTGCCCCCCTGATTCAAAGTGCCCGCAGCCTGATGACCACGGTGGGCAACCAGTCGAACCTGATCCTCGATCCCGACCTTGATAGCTACTACAGCATGTCGCTGGTGGTGCTGCGCTTTCCGGAACTGGTCGGACTGCTCAATGAAACCGCGCAGGCGCTGACCCCCACGCAGCACGGCAGCGCCGCCAGTCAGACCATGCAGAGTGCCCGCCTGCTGATTCTGGCGGGTCGCCTGGATGCCATTCAACAAGGCATTTCGGCAGATTACCAGCAAGCCTACGCCGCCAGTGACCCCGCATTGCGAGCGCGCTTGCAGGCATCGCAACGCGCGTTGACGGACGCGTTGCAGACGCTGCTGACGCAAGTGCAGGCGTTTTCAGAAAAACACATCGGCCCGGCCGATGTGCAATGGCTGGCGCAGACGCAAGCGCAAACGCTGGAGGCGCTGGCGCAAGCGTGGCGCAGTACCTCGGACGTTCTGGGCAGTTTGCTACAGGCGCGCGTGGATGGCCTGTTTGCCCGGATGTGGCTGCACCTGGGCACTGCGCTGGTCTTGTTGTTTGCAATTTTGGGGCTGGTCTATACAGTGGCGCGGCTGATAGCCAGCCCGATCAAGCAGCTGGCCGATGTGGCCGATGCCGTGCGACGCAGCAGCAACTACAACCTGCGCGCGCGCTGGAACAGTCAGGACGAGATTGGCGACCTGGTCACCACTTTCAACGACATGCTGGCGCAGCTCGACCGCGACCGCGATGCACGCCAGGAACTCGCCGCCAGCACGCGTGCCGCGCAGGCACAAGCCGAGATGCTCGAAGCCATTCCAATTGCCATGGTGGTGACGGCTGTGCCTGAGCATCAAGTGCTGCACGCCAACGCCCCTGCTGCACCCTGGCTAGGCGGACGCAGCACCGACCCGTGGCGCGATGGCCTGGAGCCGGGTGTGCGCGCCCGCTTTTTCCAGCGCTTGTACGACCACGACCGGGTTGATGAATTTGAGGTGCGCTGGCTGGGCGGCAGCGAGCCGTCGTGGGCCGTGCTGTCGGCGCGGCGCCTGAGCTTTCAGGGCAGTGATGCCCTGCTGACGACCTTCACGCCGATCAACGTGCTCAAGCTGATGGAGCAGCGACTCGAGTTATGGGCCAAGGTGTTTGAGGCCTCCAGCGAGGGCATCATCATCCTCGACGACAAGCAGCGCGTGCTCAGTGTCAACGCGGCGTATTGCAAAGCCACCAACTACGAATACTACGAGGTGCTCGGCGAGCATCTGCGCATGCTGCTGGGCAATGCCTCGGGCGATACCGATGAAGCACTGGCCGGCGAGATTTCGCGCAGCGTGGCCAGTCGCCACGAATGGCAGGGCGAGGTACTGCTGCGCAAGCGCAGCGGCCAGACCTATCCGGCCTGGCTGATGATCTCGGCGGTGCGCGAGTCCACCCGGCAGGGACGGGTGTCGCACTACATTGGCATCTCGATCGACATCACCGATCGCAAGCGCACCGAGGCGCGGGTGCAATTTCTGGCCAAGCACGACGTGCTGACCGAGCTGCCCAACCGCGCCCTGTGCATCGAAACCCTGCAAGCGGCACTGCGCCAGGCGCAAACCAGTGGCGAGTGCCTGGCGGTGCTGTTCATCGACCTGGACCGGTTCAAGACCATCAACGACACGCTGGGGCACCACATTGGCGACGGCCTGCTGCGCTCGGTGGCGCAGCGACTGCAGCAAGCGGTGCGCGCGGGTGATCTGGTCAGCCGTCTCGGCGGGGACGAGTTTGTGGTGATCTTGCGCGGCCTGCAGGACGCGGCGCAGGCGCGCTGGCAAGTCGAGCAACGCCTGATTCCGTTGATTCGCCAGCCGCATCAGGTGCAGACACATGAGATCTTGGTCTCGTGCAGCGTCGGCATTGCCGTTTTTCCTGCCGATGGGCAAGTCATGGATGAGCTGATGCGCCGTGCCGATGCCGCCATGTACGAAGCCAAAGCCTCGGGGCGCGACGGCGCCCGGGTGTTTGACTCATCGATCGAGGTGGCCCTGCGCGAGCGCCAGTCACTGGAGCAGCATTTGCGACTGGCGCTGGAGCGCGACGAATTCAGCCTGAATTACCAGCCACGGCTCGATGCCAGCACGGGTGCGGTGATCGGGGTGGAGGCGTTGATTCGCTGGCACAGTGCCGAGCTGGGGCAGGTGCCACCCGCGCGATTCATTCCTGTGGCCGAAGAATGTGGGCTGATTCACCCGATTGGGCGCTGGGTCATGGGCGAAGCCTGCCGCCAGCGTGGGGTCTGGCAGGCGCAAGGCCTGGCCCCGATTGTCATGTCGTTCAACCTGTCGGCGGCACAATTGGCCGCACCAGACCTGGTCGAGCTGGTGCGCCAGTGCATTGACCAGCATGGCTGCGACCCGCAGGGCCTGGAACTGGAAATTACCGAATCGCACCTGATGGCCGACGCCGTGGCCGCCACCGAAAAACTCACCGCCATCAAGGCGCTGGGACTGCAGCTGTCGATCGACGACTTTGGCACCGGCTACTCGAGCCTGGCTTACCTCAAGCGCTTTCCCATTGACAAGCTCAAGATCGACCAATCCTTTGTACGCGACATGCTCGACGATCCGGCCGACATGGCGATCGTGCGCGCCATCGTCGTCCTCGGCCACACCCTGGGTTTACGCGTGGTGGCCGAAGGGGTGGAAAACCCCGCCCAGGCCGAACAACTCAAACAGCTCGGCTGCGACGAGCTGCAGGGCTATTATTTCGCCCGCCCGCTGCCCGCCCAGGCGCTAGCCCGGTGGCTGCAGGACGGCCAACTTCCGGTGGAGCGCAGGCAGCCTGCGGGTTGAGCATCAGGCCGAATGCAGGTGGCTTGCAATGGCGAACCGAACGATTTGAATTCACGGATTTTTGCTCGGCTGACGTGTCAAAATGGTTTCGCTGACACACTCAAGAACAGAAAGACATTTGCATGAAAGCCCAAGAGATCAATCGCGAGCTGGAACTGGCCCGCGATCGCGGCCCGGTCAAAGACATCGTCATTCCCCCCTGCCCACAATTGTTGCTCCAGCTCCAGGCTGAACTCAATCTGGCCGACCCCGACCCGCAGACGGTTGCTGGCATCGCGGGTAGCGACGTGGCCATGGCCGCCGCGCTGATCCGTATTTCCAACAGCTCTCTGTACGCGCGCCGCGAGCCAGTCAGTTCGGTGGCGCAGGCCGTGTCGATGCTGGGTGTGCGGCCCACCGCCCATGTACTGACCGGTTTTTTGATGCGCAACAGCATCCGGATTGACCCCACGCTGATCGAGCACTTCTGGGAGTCTTCCACCCGCCGCTCGCTGGCCATGGCCCATATTGCCAGCCAGATGTACGGGGTAGATACCGAAGTGGCCAAAACCTGCGGCCTGTTCATCCATGTGGGCATCCCGGTGATGCTGCAAGGCCTGCGCGGCTATAGCGGCACGCTGGTCGAAGCCATGGCGCGGCAGGACCGCACCTTTATCCAGACCGAAAACGCGGCCCACCGCACCGATCATGCCGTGGTTGGCGCAATCGTGGCCAAAACCTGGCGGCTACCGGCCGTGGTGGCCTACGCGGTGCGTCTGCACCACGATTTTTCGGTGCTGGAAGACACTGGCGTGGCGCTGGAGGTGCGTCAGCTGGTGGCCATTGCCGCGATTGCCGACCACCTGGTGGCGCACCATGAAGGGGTCAAGGAGCAGCGCGAATGGGAGCGGTCCGGGGCCGATTGCCTGGCGTTTCTGCAGATTGGCCCGGAAGAAGTTGAGGCCTGGATTGATGCGTTGTACCCGGCCTTTGAAGCCGTCGTGGTGGCCTGAGTCGCGCAAGGTTCGACATGGACGACAAACAGCTGGCAATCAGTTTTGCCGTGGCCATTGGCCTGGGTGCCCTGCTGGGGCTGGAGCGTGAACGCACCAAGGGTGGCGACGGCGGTGCCGGGGTGCGTACCTTTGCGCTGATTTCGCTCAGCGGCGCCATCGCTGGCTACCTGGACAAACACATGGGTCTGGGCACATTGGCACTGGCACTGTTTGTGGCCATTGCCACGCTGATCATTGGCATGTATGTGGTGACCGGGATGCGTGGCGACACGGGCATTACCACTGAAATTTCGGCATTGCTGGCGTTTTTGCTGGGCTTGCTGTGCGCCCACGGGCTGCTGCAACTGGCAAGCTGGGTGGCGGTGATGATGGCGCTGCTGCTGGCGCTCAAAGAGTGGCTGCACCGGCTGGCCGGGCAAATCAACGCAGCCGATGTTGAGGCCACGCTCAAATTTGCCATCGTCACCCTGATCATCCTGCCGCTGGTGCCCAACGTCAACTATGGCCCAGCCCCGCTGGACGTAATCAACCCGTACAAGATCTGGTTGATTGTGGTGCTGATTTCGGCGCTGAACTTCGCCAGCTACCTGGTCATCAAGGTGGTGGGCACGCAGCACGGCATTGGCCTGGTGGGGGTGCTGGGCGGTCTGGCATCCAGCACCGCCGTCACCTTGGGTTTTGCCCGGCGCAGCAAGCAAGATGCCACCGAAGCACCGGCGCTGGCGATGGGCATTTTGCTGGCCTGGACCGTGATGCTGCTGCGCGTTGGACTGATGACGATGCTGATCAGCTGGGAGCTCGGCCTCAGGCTGGCACTGGTGCTGGGGGTGCTAACCGTCGCCAATCTGGCGGCCTGCGGCTGGTTGTGGCGCTTGAGTTCGCATCAACCGCGCGGCGAAGTGAAGTCGGGCAACAACCCGTTTGAGTTGACCGAAGCGATCCAGTTCGGCCTGCTGTTTGGCGTGGTGGTGTTGCTGGCACGCGTGGCGCAAGTGTATTTTGGTGAAACCGGACTCTACGTGGCCTCAGGGATTGCCGGCCTGACCGACGTCGATGCCATCACCATGGCCATGGCCGACCGTGCCAAGGTGGATGCGACCACTCTGACAGTGGGCGCGCGCGCCATCCTGATTGCGGTACTGGCCAACACCCTGACCAAAGCGGCCATGGCCATCGGGATTGGTTCGCCCGAACTGCGCCGCCTGATGTTGCCGGTGTCGGCACTGTTGCTGGCCACCGGCATCGTCGGTCTGTTGATGCTTTGAGCACGATGCGCGAGGTACTGATTCGCGCGACGCTGCTGTTTCTGGTTTGCAGCGGCCTGGCGGCAGGGGCGTATTTCGGGTTTGGTGTGATGGCAGACCTGGCAGGCTTGCCACAGCTTCGCCGGGCATGGGTACTGATCTTGCCGGTTTATGCGTCATTTTTGACCTACCTTTTTTGGAATCTTGGCGCGGAGGTTTACCACGCTTTGCGCTCAGCGGCCATCAAGCCGCTGAACGGCCAGTATTACCAATATCTGAGTTGGCGTTTGCATGTTCTGGAAGACGATGACCGATGCCGCTGGGTGGCCACCGATGAAGTACGTCGCATCGTCGGTCATTTGGCCAGCGACCAGGCGTTGGCACAGATTTACCCGTCAGGGCATCAGTACATGGGTAAAAAGCAGGCGGGTCACCTGCGCGACGACGTGTTGCTGACGCATCTGGCGCAAGCCACCACGCCACAGGCCATCCGGTTCAAGAACTGGGCGGAGCGCAATATTGCATTTCCGGCGCGCACCCAGCGCCAGCGGCTGGGTATCCGGATTGACGGTGGCTGAATCATTTGATGGTTCCCTGCGTTACCGCTTGCGCCACTGCCTGCCCCAGCTCGCACACCGCCATGGCGTAGTAGCTGCCCTGCATTCTGGCCGGGTCGCTGCGCTGGCGCTACATCAAGCCCAAAAATAGCCCAGCGCAGCCCTGAAGTAGGCGCTGCGGACCGCCGCGCGCGGGTGGGTCTTGCTAATTTGAACGCTCTGCGCTGCAACGGCACTTCTAGCGCGATGGTACTGGCTACTTGAGCGTTGCCCCCAGTGCTTTCAGGTTCGTGGTGTCCCATTGGTACGCCGGGCCGATCTTGGCATCATTGGTCAACCAGGTGTACAACAGAAACTGCACATAGTCGTCGAGTCTGGTATTGGGGTCAAACGGGTTGATCCTGGGGTTATACAACTGGTTGGCGTAATAAAGGAAGAACAGCAACAGCCAGGACACGGCATCTGCCAGTTTTTGCGCTGGATTGGCACCAGGAAGAAACTGGACCAATGATCCGACATCCGTCACGATCGAAATGCCAAGTTTTTCCTCGATCTTCGACTTGACCTGCCCCCAAACGACCAGCATGCCTTGCTGGAGAAAATACGCCTTGATTTTGTTCAGCGCATCGTTCATTTCTTTTTGTGAGTGCTTAGCCATGGATAACTCCTTTCGTAGTCCATTTGAAGGCCGACAAACTGGCCTCTTTCAGCCCGAAAAAAGTCTAGCACCGGCGGGTTGCAACCACAACGTTGATCGCGTCAGATTCCTGCCGCAGACACCCGACTGACAACATGACAGCGTCTGCCTCTTCGTGAAAAAATCTTGGGCCAGCCCAGCTGGCAGAAGCGCCAGATGCTATGAAAATATTGGCAATATCAGGGTCTGGCAATCGGTCCACGCGCCTGTATTACCGCTTGCCCCAGCTCGATCACGGCCATGGCGTAATAGCTGCTCCAGTTGTAACGGGTAATCGCATAAAAGTTGTCGCTGCCGGCCACAAAGCTCGGCGGCTCATCGCCGTTTTGCAATTCGATCAGCGCCAGTTTGCCGCTGTGCTGGAGCCCCCCGCTGTCCAGCAAGGCTCCCTTGGCCTGAAATTCGGCAACGCTGAAGGTCGGCACGATGTCAGGCACCAGCAAACCGGGCAGGTCCAGGGTGGCAGCATCAAAGCGCACCGGGTAATGTGTCGCCAACCCCTTTTGCCAGCCAAAGGCCTGCAGGTAATGCGCCACCGAACCGATCGCATCGGCCGGGCTGCCGAGTAGGTCGATGCGGCCGTCACCATCAAAGTCCACCGCGTACCTGGCCCAGCTCGACGGCATGAACTGCGGCAAACCCATGGCACCGGCGTAGCTGCCCTGCATACGGGTCGGGTCGCTGTGCTGGCGCTGCATCAACGCCAAAAACTGCCCCAACTCTGAGCTGAAATAGCGGCTGCGTGCGGCGGCGCGCGGGTGGCTTTCTGGAAAGTCAAAGGCCAGTGTGGCCAGCGCATCGAGCACGCGGTAGCTGCCCATTTGCTGGCCATAAATGGTTTCCACGCCAAGGATGCCCACGATGATCTCCATCGGCACGCCGGTCTCGGCTTCGGCGCGCAAGAGTTCAGCGTCGTGCGCCTGCCAGAAAGCGACCCCGGCGCGGATGCGGATCGGCTCGATAAAACGGCTGCGATACACCCGCCAATTTTTCGCCACGCCGACCGCCGGCGGGGTCACTGCTTTGGCGATGGCTGGAATGTAGCGCGCCTGCGCCAGCATGCGACGGACCCAGTCGGCATCGAGTGCCTGCTCTTTGGCGATGGCCAGGGCCGCCTGCATCGCATCGCTGCGCTGCGCGTAGCTTGGTCCCGGCGGAACGCTGTTGCTGACCACGGACTTCGCCGACTTCTTATGGTGTTTTGCGGCTTCAGCGCTTACTGGTATTGCGCTGATAGCTATCAATAAAATAACAAGGTAGGTGCGAAAAAGGGTAACGTGCATGGTGATACGGGAAAGTGCAGCCGGTAAAAAACGACCCTCAAAGGATGCTGGGAACCTGGGCCGACCAAGCAGCCAGCAGTATTGTGAATCAACAGCCGACCCCCAAAATGCGCCAAGGCTTTAGCCAACCCTACAGCGTGGGGTGCGATTCATACCGAGTGTGTTGCTTCATAAGCTGAGATTTTGGGCACCAAGTTTCACGCCAGTGCTTGCCGGATCAGCCGGGCGATGCGCTTTGCTCCGTGTCCCCCGGCCGCTGCGCGGCCTCCTCCTTGACCTGCGCAAAGCGCATCACCCGACTGATTTGACGCTTTACAGGTCGGCTGACAGGGGGTCGTGAACAGCCCGGTCTGAACCAGCTACCAACCAAAGCAAATGGATTTGCGCGAGTGGTTACACCCCAGAATGGCCAGGCGCGGTGATTGGGTCATGCGACCGTGCTTCGGGGTGGAAGGCGCGCGCCGGTAGTTGCTGACGTGCTGAGGCTTGCATGTCGCGCGTGCTTTCACCCCAAAACCGCATGCGCATGACCCAGTCGCCGTGCCGGGTAGAAACCAAAGCATTGATTTCGAGCGACACCCAGTTTGAATCGCACCCTTGAGCTTGCAGAGGGCAGCAGCGGGGCTATGATCCAGACTGCAACGATCTGGCAAACAGATTTTGCACTTAACACATTGATTTATAAAGATAAATCACACTTTTGACGATAATGTCAGCGCTTCAGCCTTGTTTCCATCGCACTGCACAATGAAATCATTCTTTCAGCGCCTGCTTCCTGGTGTCTTTAATGGCAAATCTGCCACAACTAACCCACCCGCGTTGGCAAAAGCGGCCAGTCCGATGCCACCGGCTGCGGCTGACCCGTCCGCCCAAACTCCAGTGGCCGGTGTGGCACTGCCCAGCATTGGCGCGCGCCGACCGCTGATTTCGAGCAAGGGCGAAATCGTCGGCTTTGAATTTCGCATCGGCGACGACATGCTGCGCCGCATGAGCCGCCGCGCCGATGCCAGCGCCAAAACGGCCCATGCCCGCGCGGTGCTGACTTCGGCGCAGTTGCTGGCGCAAAGTGGCCGGCTGGGGCTGGCCCGGCTGCCCGCTGACTGCCTGATTCATGCCACCGGCATAGGCAGCCTGAGCGGGCTGTGGATTGGGGTCGATCAGCACCAACAACCGGGCCAGGCGGCTGTTGAACTGACCCCGGCGCAGTTGCAGGTGCTGGCCCTTACCTTGCAAGACCTGCGCGCACTCGGTGCCAAACTGGCCTGGGATGGACAACTGACCTTACCCTTGACCCCCGACTTTTTGTTGCTGGCACAAGGCAACCAGCCGATGCATGAAGTGTTGCAGACGCTGCAATCGCGTCCTGCCGCCTGGCAGGCCCTGCCAGCCGTGGTCACCGACATCGCCACCTTCGAGGACCTGGAACTGGCTTTGCACAACCACGCCAACTATGTGTGTGGTTCACTGGCCGCGGCCACCGTGGCCAACGATGCAAAAGAAAACCTGCCGCTGTCGCCCGAGGTGGGGCGCATTGGCCACCTGCTCAACCAGCTGGTCACCGGTGCCGAAACCGACGTGATCGTGTCCAACATCAAAAGTGATGTCGGCCTGTCGTACCGGCTGCTGCAGCGCATCAACAGCGCCAGCTTTGCCCGCCTTAACGCCGGTGCCAGCATCGACCAGGCGGTGCTGCTGCTGGGGCGCGGCGAGTTGTACCGCTGGCTGTCCTTGTTGCTGTTCCAGTTTGCCGGCAAGCGCCGCGCCTCCAGCGCCCTGCAGGAGGTGGCGTTATGGCGCTCGCGCCTGCTGGAATTGCTGGCGCAGCAAAACCACGAGGAATCGCCAGCCCAGCTGTTCACGCTCGGGCTGGCCTCGATGATGGGCCCGATTCTGAAAATCAGTCTGCGCGAGGTGCTGTCCATCTTGCCGCTGCACCCGAATGCGCAGCAGGCGCTGGTCGATCGACTGGGGCCGTGGCACCATTATTTGCAACTCGCGTTGCTGGTGGAGGCGCAAAACCTTGACGAAGACAACCCGCTGGTGGCGCAGTTTGGCGGCGCCGCGCACGTCACCGCCTTGTCTGATACGGCGTGGGACTGGGCCTGGCAAGCCATGCACGGCGAGCAGGACGCAAAGCCCTAGGGTCTTGGCCCCAATGGGATAATCTGCGCCCATGAGCATCACCTACAAAGACTCCGAAGGCATCGCCGGCATGCGCGTGGCGGGTCGCCTGGCAGCCGAGCTGCTGGATTATCTGGCCACGCTGATCAAGCCGGGCATCACCACCAATGAGATTGACCGGCTGGCCGACGACTACACCACCCAGGTGCTGGGGGCCATATCGGCCCCGCTGAATTACGCGCCAACCGGCCACAACCCCTACCCCAAAGCCATCTGCACCTCGATCAACCACCAGGTGTGCCACGGCATCCCCAACGACAAGCCATTGAAAAAGGGCGACATCGTCAATGTCGATGTCACCATCATCAAGGATGGCTGGCACGGCGATTCCAGCCGCATGTTCATGGTCGGCGAGGTCTCGTTGGCGGCCCGCCGGCTATGCCATTTGACCTACGAAGCCATGTGGAAGGGCATCATGCGGGTGAAAGACGGTGCCTACCTGGGCGACATTGGCCACGCCATCCAGAGCTTTGCCGAAAGCCAGGGCTTGAGCGTGGTGCGCGAGTATTGCGGCCACGGCATTGGTCGCAACTTTCATGAAGAGCCGCAGGTGCTGCACTATGGCAAGCCCGGTACGCTGGACCGGCTCAAAGCCGGCATGACGATCACCATCGAGCCGATGCTCAATGCCGGACGCAAGGATGTGAAGGAAATGGGCGACGGTTGGACCATCGTCACCAAAGACCGCTCGCTCTCAGCCCAGTGGGAACACACCGTGCTGGTCACCCCGACCGGCTACGAGGTGCTGACGCTGTCAGCCAACAGCCCGGCGATTCCGGCCTTTGTGCTCGCGCAACCCGACCAGGCCTTGCCCCGAACATGATGGAAGTCAACATCCTGCGCGAGCGCTACCGGGCTGACAAGGCAGCCCTGCTGGCCACACTGGCCGACAGCGGGGCCTCCACACGGGGGGTCAATGCGGCGCTGCACCAATTGTCGGATCTGGCCGACGCCACGCTGCGCACGCTGTGGCGGCAAGCCGGCTTTAGCGACGTGTTTGCACTGCTGGCGGTGGGCGGCTTTGGCCGACACGAGCTGTTTCCGCATTCGGACGTGGATGTGCTGGTGCTGCTGCCCAACGACCAGTCGCCCGAGCAAGACAGCGCTCTGAAAGCGCGCATCGAAAGTTTTATTGGCAGCTGCTGGGACGCCGGGCTGGAAATCGGCTCCAGCGTGCGTAATATTGACGAGTGTCTGAGCGAGTCTGCCAAAGATGTCACCGTGCAAACCTCCTTGCTGGAGTCACGGCTGGTCACCGGTAGCCCGGCCCTGTTTGCAGATTTTCAGCAGCAGTTTTTTGCCGCCATGGACCCACAGGCGTTTTTTGTTGCCAAGACGCTGGAAATGCAGCAACGACACAACAAATTTGAAGACACACCGTACTCGCTGGAACCCAATTGCAAGGAATCCCCCGGTGGCCTGCGCGATCTGCAAATCATTTTGTGGGTGGCCAAGGCTGCCGGTTTTGGCGGGGATTGGAACGCCCTGGCCAAAGCCGGTCTGGCCACCGCGTTTGAGGTGCGCCAGCTCAAGCGCAACGAGGCCACGCTGCGGCTGATTCGCTCGCGGCTGCACCTGCTGACCCACCGACGCGAAGACCGGTTGGTGTTTGACCTGCAAAACAGCGTTGCCAAGTCGTTTGGCTACCAGCCGCCCGACCCCGGCGTTGACCCGCTGGCATCGGTGCGCCCGAGTGAAAAGCTGATGCGCCAATACTACTGGGCCGCCAAAGCGGTGACCCAGCTCAACCAGATTCTGTTGCTCAACGTGGAAGAGCGGCTGAACCCTGACAGTCATACCCTGCGGCCGCTGCGCCCGCTGAACCAGCATTTTCAGGACAAGGCCGGCATGGTTGAAGTGGTCAGCGACGACCTGTACCAGCGCGATCCGCACGCCATCCTGCAGACCTTCCTGGTTTTTCAGACGCATGTGGGCCTCAAGGGCCTGTCGGTGCGCACCTTGCGGGCACTCTACAACGCGCGCGACCTGATGGACAGCACGTTTCGCCACGATCCGGTGAACCGCGCCACCTTCAGAAAAATCATGATGCAGCACGACGGCATCACCCACGCGCTGCGGCTGATGAACCAGACCTCGGTGCTGGGGCGCTACCTGTGGGCGTTTCGCCGCATCGTTGGGCAAATGCAGCACGATCTGTTTCATGTCTATACGGTGGATCAGCACATTTTGATGGTGCTGCGCAACGTGCGGCGCTTTTTTCTGGTCGAGCACGCGCACGAGTACCCGTTTTGCTCACAGCTCGCCAGCGGCTGGGACAAGCCCTACATTTTGTACATCGCCGCGCTGTTTCACGACATTGCCAAAGGCCGCGGCGGTGACCACTCGGTGCTCGGTGCCCTGGAGGCCCGGCGTTTTTGCCAGCAGCATGACATCCCTACCGAAGATGCCGACCTGATTGATTTTCTGGTGCGCGAACACCTGAGCATGAGCCGCATTGCCCAAAAATGCGACCTGAGCGACCCTGATGTCATCGCCCGTTTTGCCAAACAAGTCATCAACGAACGTTATCTGACCGCCCTGTACCTGTTCACCGTGGCCGACATCCGGGGCACCAGCCCCAAGGTATGGAACGCCTGGAAGGGCAAACTGCTTGAAGACCTGTACCGCGCCACCTCGCGCGCACTCGGCGGCCATGTGCCCGATGTCCACGCCGAAGTGCAGGAACGCCAGCGCGATGCGCTGATCAAGCTGGCGCTGCACGCGCAGCCGTTCGAGTCACACAAGGCGCTGTGGGACACGCTCGATGTGGGCTATTTCATGCGCCATGATGCCTCCGACATTGCCTGGCACACGCGCAAACTGTCGCGCTTTCAGGGCTCGCGCGAGCCGATTGTGCGGGCCCGCCCATCGCCGCTGGGCGAGGGTTTGCAGGTGATGGTGTATTCGCCGGATCAGCCCGACCTGTTTGCGCGCATTTGCGGCTTTTTTGACAAATGTGGCTTCAGCATCCAGGACGCGCGCATCCACACCACCCACAAAGGCTACGCGCTCGACACGTTTCAGGTGATTGCCACACACCAGACCGAGCACTACCGCGAGCTCGTCAACATGATCGAGACCGGGCTGGCGCGCACCATTGCGGCAGCAGAGCCGCTACCCGCCCCCAGCCGGGGCCGCGTGTCACGGCGCGTGAAGAGTTTTCCGATGACACCGCGCGTGTCGCTCAAGCCCGATGAGAAAGCGCAGCGTTGGCTGCTCAACATCTCGGCGAGCGACCGCGTCGGGCTGCTCTACAGCGTGGCCCGCGTGCTGGCGCGGCACCACATCGACCTGCAACTGGCCAAGATTGCCACGCTGGGCGAGCGCGTGGAAGACACCTTTTTGATTCAGGGGGCGGAGCTACAACACAACCGCAACCAGATCGAGATTGAAACCGAGCTGCTGGAAGCGCTGGCCTAGTCTTTTATGCTCTTTAGTGCTCTAGCCCTTATGGGTAAAGCGCTATCAGCTATATTTATTGAAGCATAGCCGGCCGACGTGTCAATCGTCTGACGGATCCAAGCCCGGAAACAGCACCGAGGTAAAGCCAAACTGGCTGAAATCCTGGATGCGCATCGGGTACAGCTTGCCGATCAGGTGGTCGCACTCATGCTGCACCACCCGGGCGTGAAAGCCTTCCACCGTTCGGTCGATCGTGTCACCATACTGATCAAAACCCTGGTAGCGGATACGCTGAAAACGTGGCACTTTGCCACGCAAGCCCGGCAATGACAGGCAGCCTTCCCAGTCTTCCAGCGTCACCGGCGCAAGGTTGCCGTGCGCTAGCGCACTGGGCTCACCGGCAGGCAGCAGCGGCGTGATCTGTGGATTGATCAGCACCGTGCGCGGCACCAGCGGCGCATTGGGATAACGCGGGTTGGGCGCGTTGGTGCCAAATATCACCACTTGCAAGTCAACGCCGATTTGCGGTGCCGCCAGCCCGGCACCGTCGGCGGCGCGCATGGTGTCCAGCAGATCGGTGATCAGCAGGTGCAGTTCATCAGAGTCAAACTGCGTCACGGGCGATGCCACGCGCAGCAGGCGCGGGTCGCCCATTTTGAGGATGTCTCTAACGGTCATGGGAAGATCAAGCGGAGTTCAGTCGGTCGCGCCAGTCACCGGGGCGACGGTGGGTGTTGGCAAAGGCAACGATAGCAATGGAGTCAGTGTCAGTGGTATAGACCAAAACATACGGAAACGACTTGAGTCGCAGTTGGCGCAAGCCACCTTCCAGTGGATGCCAGCCTTCGGGGAATTGCTGAATGCGATTCAGCGCAGCGTCAATTTCACGCACCATTCGTCTGCTCAGATTGGCATCAATGGCCTTGTAATACGCCAATGCTTCATCTACTTCAGCCACCGCAGCGGCAGCATATGCGAAACGCATGATTAACGGTACTGGTCAAGTACTGGCATCAGGTCAGCCAGTGGCAGCTCACCCCGCTCATAGGCCGCAAGTCGGTCTTGCGCCTCAGCCAGCCAGGCAGCTTCAATAACCGGATCTGGCTCGTCAAGCGATTCCAGCAAGGCATCAATCAAATGCAGCCGCTCCACAGGAGGCAACTTGCAGGCGGATTTAAGGATTTCGGTGTGCGACATGGCTGCATTTTGCACAGAAAGCGCCTCAGGTGCAAAGGAGAGCATTGGATTCACCCAGAACCGACAGCAATCAGGGCGCAGGCGCATTCCCGACCGCCGGCGCTTGCACCAGCGCCATCAGACCGGCTTCATCCAGCACCGTCAGCCCCAGCTCACGCGCCTTGTCGAGCTTGCTGCCGGCCTCAGCCCCGGCGACGACAAAACTGGTTTTCTTGCTGACTGAACCGGCCACCTTGCCGCCGGCGGCTTCGATCAGGGCTTTGGCCTGTTCACGGTCGAGCGTTGGCAGGCTGCCGGTCAACACAAAGGTTTTGCCACTCAGCGGGGTTGGCACGCGCACAGCGGGCTCGCCCTCTGGCCAGGTCACGCCGCAGGCGCGCAGCTGCTCGACCACCTCGCGGTTGTGCGGCTGGTCAAAAAAGATGCGCAGGCTTTTGGCAACGATCGGGCCGATATCGGCCACTTCGAGCAACTGCGCCTCACTGGCGACCATGATGGCATCGAGCGTGCCAAAGTGCAGCGCCAGTGCCTTGGCGGTGGCTTCACCGACATGGCGAATGCCCAAGCCAAACAAAAACCTCGGCAGTGTGGTTTGCTTTGATTTTTGAAGCGCGTCCAGCAGATTCTGCGCCGATTTGTCAGCCATGCGCTCCATATTCGCCAGCGCAGTAAAACCCAGCCGGTACAGGTCTGGCAGGGTATGGATGATGCCGGCATCGACCAGCTGATCGACCAGTTTGTCGCCCAGCCCTTCCACCTCGACCGCACGGCGCTGGGCAAAGTGCAGGATCGACTGCTTGCGCTGCGCACTGCAAAACAGCCCGCCGGTGCAGCGGTAGTCGGCCTCGCCCTCCTCGCGCACTGCCACACTGCCGCACACCGGGCAAGTTTTGGGCATGGTAAAGACGGCACCGCGCCCGTGTTGGGGTGACTGGCGATCCATGTCTGCCAGCGTTTCAGACAAGCTGCCGTCGGTCAGTTGACCTGAGGGCAGCACCACGCTGACCACCTCGGGAATCACGTCGCCGGCGCGGCGCACGATCACCGTGTCGCCCACGCGCACATCCTTGCGGCGCACCTCGTCCTCGTTGTGCAAGGTGGCGTTGGTCACGGTGACACCGCCAACAAACACCGGCGCGAGCTTGGCCACCGGGGTCAGCTTGCCAGTGCGCCCGACCTGCACGTCGATGGCCAGCACGCTGGTCAGCATTTCTTGCGCCGGGAATTTGTGCGCCACCGCCCAGCGCGGCTCGCGCGTGACAAAACCCAGGCGTTGCTGCAGCGCCAGGCTGTCCACCTTATAGACCACGCCGTCAATATCGAAACCCAGGCCGTCGCGCTGACGTCCCATGGCCTCATAGTAAGCTACTAAATCTGTAGCTCCTTGCGCCCGTCCTATAAGGGCTGATACTGGAAAACCCCATATTTTCAGTGTCTGCAGCAAGTCGTAATGGGTGGCAAAGGCCGGCCCACCCAACTCGGCTGGCGTGACCTCGCCCAGACCGTAAGCAAAAAAGCTCAAGGGCCGCTGTGCGGCGATGGCCGGGTCGAGCTGGCGCACTGCACCGGCGGCGGCGTTGCGCGGGTTGACAAAGGTTTTTTCGCCCTTGGCACCAGCGGCGATCTTCTGGCGCTGGCGCGCATTGAGGGCATCAAAGTCATCGCGGCGCATGTAAACCTCGCCGCGCACCTCCAGCACCGGTGGCGCATCGGCAGGGAGTTTGAGCGGAATTTGACCGATGGTGCGAATGTTCTGCGTGACCTCTTCGCCGGTTTCGCCGTCGCCGCGGGTGGCGGCCTGTACCAGCGTGCCGTGCTCGTAGCGCAGGCTCATCGCCAGGCCATCAAACTTGGGTTCGGCCACATAGCCCACCGGGGCATCGGCCTCGGTCAGGCCCAGTTCGCGGCGAATACGCGTGTCAAAGTTTTCGGCGCCGCTGGCCTGCGTGTCGGTTTCGGTGCGGATGCTGAGCATCGGCACAGTGTGGCGCACCTGGGCAAACTGCTCCAACGCGCGCCCACCGACGCGCTGGGTCGGCGAGTCGGGCGTGGCCAGCTCGGGGTGGCTGGCTTCCAATGCCTGCAACTGCCGAAACAGCCGGTCGTACTCGGCATCGGGCACGCTGGGGTCATCCAGAACGTAATAGCGGTGGCCATGCGCGTGCAGGGTCTGGCGCAGCTGCGCCATTTGCGTTGCGACATCTGGGGCTTGGGCTGGCAGGTCTGGCGTGGGGTTGGGCATGTCGGTCTCGGGGTGATGGCCGGGGCGGCGCGCTATGAAAACAGCCGCCGCGCCAGCGGCGAGCCGGCAGAGAGTTCGCGCTGATCGAGCAAATCATAAAGATGCTCCAGCTCGGTGGCAATCACCTCCATGGCACCCGGCGGCAGGGGCACGCCGTTGTCGTCGGTGATGACGCCGTCCATTTCGCTGGCCATCGCGGTGGCTGCTTCATGCATGCGAACGAACGCGCGTTCGCTGCGATCGACCTGCGCCACGTCCAGGCTGAGGGTGAGTTCGCGCAGCGCCGAGAGTGTCGGGTCGTCGGCCAAGGCGGCCTGAGTATCAAAGCTCAGGCTCAGCACCGGGGCTGCGCCAGCCTGACTGGCCGGAATCACCATGCGTCCGGCCATCGAGCCTGCGATAAAGCCGTGCCGGGCGGCGATTTGCACCACAAAGCTGGGGCTCCAGGCGGCCCGCTTGGCGCGCAACACAAAGCCCAGTTGCGCATCGTGGTCGCTGGCAAACTGATCGAGCTCGCGGGCGCGGCCAATTTCGGCGCGCATATCGGGAAAATCGGGCGTGCCGCCCAGCGTGTCGCACAGGCTCTGGGTTTTCATGATGAATTCAGAAAACTCGATGTCGTTGAGCGCCCCGGCACGGTTGGCCAACTGCACCCCGGCCTGCAACTGGCCGTAGCGCTGGCCTGGCTGGGCAAACTCCCAGCGACTGCTGGCGCTGTTGAACCCTTCCACGGCAAATGGCTTGCTACCTACACGCCGTGTCGCCGGCAGGGCGGCCAGCACCGCATCGCCCGACACCGGCGCCTCCAGCGCGATCGGTGCAATCACATCAATCAGCGCATCGAGTCCGGGCTTTTTTTCCGGTACCGGCAGCACAAAGCCGGCGCCATCGCCGGCCTGGGGATCGGTCAGGGTGGGCTCCTGGGCGTCCCGCGTGGCGCTGTCAGCCGCCAGCCTGGCCGCTGCACGCGGGCGGCCTTTGCGCCACAGCCACAGGTTGTACAGCACCAACCCCAACACCAGCGCGCCGCCGAGCAACAGCAAGCCACTCTGCAATTCACTCATGCCCATCCAATTCATCGTCCCATTCATGTTCATGCTCCTTGATCGGCCATGCCCAGTGCCGCGTCCATATCCACCGCCACAATGCGTGACACGCCTTGTTCCTGCATCGTGACGCCAATGAGTTGCTCAGCCATTTCCATGGCAATCTTGTTATGGCTGATGAATAAAAACTGTGTTTCGCGACTCATGCTTGACACCAGTTTGGCATACCGCTCGGTGTTGGCATCGTCGAGTGGCGCATCCACCTCGTCAAGCAGACAAAACGGCGCCGGGTTGAGCTGAAAGATGGCAAACACCAGCGCAATCGCCGTCAGCGCCTTCTCGCCACCTGACAGCAGCGCGATGCTCTGGTTTTTCTTACCCGGCGGCTGCGCGATGACCTGCACGCCCGAGTCCAGAATTTCTTCTCCGGTGACCACCAGGCGCGCATTGCCGCCGCCAAACAGCCGTGGAAACATGACACCAAAGTGCTGATTGACGGTGTTGAAAGTGCCAGAGAGCAGTTCGCGGGTTTCGCCGTCGATCTTTTTGATGGCATCTTCCAGCGTGGTCATGGCCTCCACCAGGTCGGCGCTCTGGGCATCAAGAAACTGCTTGCGCTCGCGCGCCTGCGTCAGTTCATCCAGCGCGGCCAGGTTGACCGCCCCCAGCGCGGCGATGTCGCGGTTCAGGCGGTCAATCTCGGCTTGCAGACCGCCCAGGCGCACCGTGGCATCGGCCAGTGAGGCCAGCAGCGCTTGCAGGTCGGCCTGCGCGTCGGTCAGCAGCTGGGTGTATTGCTCACAGCCCAGCCTTGCGGCCTGCTCCTTGAGCTGGAATTCGGTGATGCGCGCACGCAACGGGTCGAGCTCACGCTCGAGTTGCAGGCGGCGCTCGTCGCTGGCACGCAGTTTGGCGGTCAGATCGTCGTACTGGCTGCGCTGGGCGGCCAGATGTTTCTCGCGCTCCAGCCGGGCGGCCAGCGCCTGCTGCAAACCACCCTGCGCTGCGGCATCGTTGAGCCGGTCCAGCTCTTCATGGGCTTTTTGGCCTTCAGCCCTTATCACCTCTGCCTGAGTAGCTGCAGATTCAATAGTACGTGAGAGTTCACTGCGGCGCGCGCCGAGGCTGCGCAGGGCAAAGCTGGCCTCTTGTGCCTGACGCTCCAGGCTGCGCTGCTGCTCGCGGCACTCGGCCAGCTTGCGCTCGGCGGCGATCACGCGGTCATCAAACTGGGCGTGGCGCTCCTGCGTGTCGGCGAGTTGCATGTCGAGCTCTTCAAAGCGCGCCTCGGCGCTGACGCGGCGTTCCTGCAAGTCATCGAGCTGGGCGTCCACTTCGGCCAGGTCGCCAGCGATTTGGGCACTGCGACCGCGCGCCTGCTCTGCCGCCTGGGTCAGGCGCAGGGTTTCGACTTGCAGCGCGTGGCTGCGTGCCTGTGCTTCTGACGCTTCGCGTCGCGCCGCCACCAGCCGCTGCGATACGTCGGCGTACGCGGCTTCACTGCGCTGCAGCGTGGCGCGCGCTTCGTCGGCCATCAGCGTCTGGGCGCGCAACTGCTTTTCAAGATTTTCAATTTCCTGCGCACGCGCCAGCAAGCCGGCCTGCTCGGAATCGGGCGCGTAAAAGCTGACGCTGTGGCGGCCCACGGCGTGCCCGCTCTGGGTGTAGATCAGCTCGCCGGGGCGCAAGCGGCTGCGGCTGGCCAGCGCTTCTTCCAGCGTTGCGGCGGTGAATACCCCCTGCAGCCAGTCGTCGAGCACGGCCTTTTGGCTGGCGTCATTCACACGCAGCAGATCGGACAGACGCGGCTGCGCGCTGGGCGCTGGCAACTCATCGGCCAGCGGCGGTGTGTAGAACGCCAGTCGGGCGGGCGGCGCGTCCTGGGCAAAGGCGCGCAGCAGGTCCAGGCGACTGACTTCCAGCGCGCTCAGTCGCTCGCGCAAAGCGGCTTCCAGCGCGTTTTCCCAACCGGGTTCGATGTGCAGACGGCTCCACAAGCCTTGCAACTGCTCCAGCCCGTGTTTTTGCAGCCAGGGCAACAACTTGCCGCTGGTCTGCAGGCGCAGTTGCAGCGCCTTGAGCGCGTCTTGGCGCGCGCTCAAGTCCGCCAGGCGGGCAGCTTCGCCGTTGGCCGCCTGTTGTTGCCGACGGCGCTGTTCATCCAGTTCCGGGGCGCTGTCTTGCAGTTCGGCCAGCCGTGCCTGCGCCACCTCGGCGGCTTCGCTGGCCTGCTCAAGCTGGCTTTGCTGGCTGGCCAGGCGGGCCTCGTCGGGCGCCACCAGCGCGTTGCGGTCTTGCAACAAGCGCTCGCGCCGCGTCGCCAGTTGGCGGGATTGCTCTTCGATACTGCGCTGCTCTGCCGCCAGCACGCCAATTTGCTGCTGCACCTGGGACACGCTGGAGCGCTGCGCATTGGCAGCGTGTTGCGCGCTGCGCAATGCCTCTTCAAATTCAGGCAGTTGCTGCGCCTGGTCGTCCACCTGGGCCGACAGCAGCCCGCTTTTTTCTTCGCCCAGCAGTTCCAGCTCAGACAGGTTTTCCAGCTCGGCCTGCGCTTCTTCGCCCCGGTTGGCCCACTGCAGTGCCTGCTCTTGCAGCGTGCGCAGGCGCAGCTCAACGCGCTGGCGGGCTTCCACCACATAGCGGATTTCGGCTTCCAGCCGGCCCACCTCGGTGCTGGCTTCGTACAGCAGACCCTGCGCCTGGTTGACCTGGTCGCCGGCGTTGTAATGCGCCTGGCGCACCACTTCCAGTTCGGCCTCGACATGGCGCAAATCGGCGGTGCGGGCCTCCAGCGCGTTGACCGCCCCCTGAGCTTCTGATTTGACGCGTGACTGCTCGGCTTCAGACTCAGATCGCTTCAAATACCAGAGCTGGTGCTGCTTGAGTGACGACGCCTGCGAGAGGTTTTTGTACTTGCGCGCCACTTCAGCCTGCTGTTCCAGCCGCGCCAGATTGGCATTGAGCTCGCGCAGGATGTCTTCAACACGCGTCAGGTTTTCGCGCGTGTCGTGCAAGCGGTTTTCGGTTTCGCGGCGGCGCTCCTTGTATTTGGAAACACCAGCGGCCTCTTCGAGAAACAGCCGCAGTTCTTCGGGCCGGCTCTCGATGATGCGGCTGATGGTGCCCTGGCCGATGATGGCGTAGGCACGCGGCCCCAGGCCAGTGCCCAGAAAAACGTCTTGTACATCGCGGCGGCGCACTGGCTGGTTGTTGATGTAGTAACTGCTGCTGCCGTCGCGCGTGAGCACGCGCTTGACGGCAATCTCGGCAAACTGACTCCACTGGCCACCGGCGCGGTGGTCGTCGTTGTCAAACACCAACTCCACACTGGCGCGGCTGGACGG
>JFJP01000289.1_pt1 | contig 24802 bp, 22 predicted proteins | sample 431651 | NCBI WGS metagenome assembly JFJP01 (sample SAMN02602958, study PRJNA72255) | Microbial mat metagenome, whole genome shotgun sequencing project. | biome: fresh water; feature: sink hole; material: water; isolation source: purple microbial (photo- and chemosynthetic) mats found in...
GCATCGCCCGTTTCGTGCTGGGCCTGATGCCCTCCAGCTATCAGACCACGGCTACTCAGTGGATGGAGCGCACCCTGGATGACAGTGCCCACCGCCGTCTCACCATCAGCCAGGGGCTGCTGGCGGTGGATGCGATCCTGGTGCTGTACCACAACGTGGCCTCTGGGCTGGTGGTGAACCCAAAGATGATCGAGGCCCGGCTCATGCAGGAGCTGCCCTTCATGGCGGCCGAGGTCATGCTCATGGAAGGGGTGAAGCGCGGCGGTGACCGTCAGGATCTGCACGAGAGCTTCCGGGTGGCTTCGCTGGAGGCGGGGCGCCGCATCAAGCAGGAAGGCAAGGGCAACGAGCTATTGGGCCTACTCGCTGCGGATCCCGCCTGGAACATGAACGAATCAGAGCTGCGGGAGCTCCTGGACGCCCGACGGTTCACCGGCCGGGCCGCCGAACAGGTTTGGGCCTTCCTGGGAAGAGACGTTGCCGCAGCATTGAAGGATCACTGCCCCTCGGAGCGGGCGGAAGTTCGGGTCTGATTTTTCCAGTTTTCAATGCATATAAAGGATGAATGATAATGCTTAAACTCGCGGTTCTGGGTGCCCATACCCTTCTCGGTCGTGAACTGGTGCAGGCGCTGGAAGTCCAGGAATGCTCCGTGCTGCCCCTCTCGACAGGAGTCCTGACGCCCACAGAGGAAGAAGGTAGCCTAGTGGTCTTTGCGCCGGTCCCGGCCCTACTGGAGGGCCTGGATCTGGTGATCCTAGCGGACACACCCCAGGATCCGGCCCTGCTCACCACTTTCCCTGGCAAGGTGCTCGACTTGCGTGAACAACCAGATGAGAGGGTCGAGCCCCTGCCGTTGGTGGGCCCATGGCCCCAGGAGCACCGTGTCCTGCGCAGTCGGCCCGCCCTAGAAATGGTGCTGTCGCTACTTCCGGGGTTGGTTGAGGGATTTGCCGATATCGCGGGCACTCACCTGCGTTCCGTGGCGTGTCTCGGTGATCGCGGGCTCGAAGGCCTTGCAAGCCAGACCGCTGCTGTTTTGAAGGGAGACGATCCGAATACGGAACCATTGGGCTACCGGGCCGCCTTCGAGGTGGTCCCCCAGGTGCCCCGGGGGGCGCTCATCGAGGTCCGCGTACCGGTCTTTCATGGAGATCTGTTGATCCTTCACTTGCGGGCAGAAGAGGGCAGGACCCTCAAGGTCCGTGAGGCTAGGGAAGGTGTGCATTGGGTTGAGCATCCGCCCACGAGCCGCGAGGTAGCCGTGAGCCCAGACCTTCTGGCGCACTTGGCCCTGGGCATGGAGGGGCGGACTGGCATTCTGACCCTGGGCTTCGATCCGATCCTCTGGGGCGCTTTGCGGCCTGTGTTAAGGGTGCTGGAATTGGGCGGTCTTGATTGAAATGGCGCGAAAGCTGGACGAACCCCAGGACCGCTTGGGTTTTCTGAAGGCCCTGGGTACAGTCATGGCCGGATTCGTGGCCGACAAGGTGGAGGAGGCCGTTGTCGGAACGGGTCCGGGGCTCCTGCGACCGCCAGGCGCACTTGAGGAATTCGCGTTCCTCACGGCCTGTACCCGATGCGACAAGTGTCTGCCTGCCTGTCCGCAGGATGCCATTCTCAAGGCATCGGGCAGTGCGGGGTTGGCCCTAGGCACGCCCTATATTGAGCCTAGGAGCATGCCTTGTTTCCTCTGCACGGAACTGCCCTGCATTCCCGCCTGTCCTGAGGGGGCGCTGGTCTGGCCTCGGCGCACACTCAAGGGCAGTGAGGTGGCCGGACCGCGTGCGGTGAAAATGGGTGCGGCGAGGGTGGTGCAGGACCGGTGTCTGACCTGGGAAACCGAGGATCGTGTCGCGCAGAGCTGCCGCACCTGCGTGGATCGCTGCCCGTACCCGGAGGAGGCGATTCGGATGGTGGAGAATCCTGCCGGTGGGCTTGCCCATCCGCAAGTTGACAGGGAGGTGTGCACGGGGTGCGGACTCTGTGAATTTGGATGTCCCGTACCCCATGCTGCGATCGTGATCGAGCCTCGACGGTGAAAAATTCGAATCAGTGGCGGAGGCGCGCAGCAAACAGGTGTTAGCTTCAAGGGCATGAGCATCCAGATCCAGTGGGCGGGGGCAGGCGCAGCGATTCTTTTTCTGCCGGGTTGGAACACTTCGGCGGCTGCTGTGCACTCCTGGCTGCCACCCGCTTTCCTGGAAAGATTTCGGTGCGGCGTTTTGGAATGGCCGGGCCAAGGCGAGGCCCCGGAGGCGCACCTTCCCGAACGCCTTGATACTTTCCTGGATGAAGTGGCGGAGGCTCTTCCGGTGAGCCCTGTCGCGGTAGTCGGGTTCTGCATGGGGGGAATTGCCGCCTGGGCCTTTGCACATCGCCATTCGGATCTTGTGGACTGTTCGGTGTTGGTGGAGACCCCGCAGCAATTCCCCCTGGTGTTGGCCCCACTTCTCATTCCTGGATGTGGGCGTCCCCTGCTTCGTGTGGCCCAGCAGACCCGATGGGGCCGAGCCATGGTGGGCCGGGCTATTCTTCAGAGGGGGACGTACTACTCTCAAGAATTCATCGACAGCCTGTTTGCCTATGAAGCAGGAGTAGCGCTCCATTACCTTCGTCTCTTCCGGAGGTACAGCCGTGACCTTGCGGCGTCTCGGAGACTTTTGGTCACCCAGAAACCCTGCTGGAAGGTGCTTGGAGGCCACGCCGTTAGGGTACTTGGCCCCACCCTGGGAAACCGCCACCGAGTCGAGGCTACCACCCACTATTTGAGGGAGGCGGGCCACTTTCCCGCTGTAGAAGCGCCCGAGGCCTTTTTTGAGCGACTAGAGAGCCTACTGGCGGCAAACTGACAACAACTTAGGGGGAGACGGCTGAGGCTTTCCAGCGCGCCTTCTGGGCTGCGATAAAGGATGTGTAATGGCCCCGGGTCTTTAGGACCTGAGCCTTGAAGGCCCGCAACGTGGTTGCCGGAGCATCCCGTACGAAGAGTCGGACAATCCAATCTGGTAGCCACCCGCCGGGGTCCAGGCTGATGGTGTAGCTTACGAGCACCGAGTCGTGGCCGGTGTCCTTGAGGGTGAAGGCCCCCTTGCTGAGGGGGACACGCAGGCAATCAGGGCGTTGAGGAGCTGCGTCAGAGATGGTGTTCCAGAACTCGACACATACTTCTTTTTGGATGGGGTCTTCCTTGACCACACTCTCGATTACCGCATCCCGGTCCTTGGCAGGCCAAGGCAGGGCGTACCGGCTGTAGATCACACTGCGAGTCAGCGGGTCGCCTTCCAGAATGCGGCTCTCGGCTAGGTGATTGACCCATTCGCGCTGTCGAGGGATGTCCACCAGCACGGCAGCGACCTCTGCCAGTGGGAGTTCCACGGTGCCTTCGGCTCGGTAGGCCAGGGGTGGACCCTTGCATTCAAAGGCTCGGAAGCCGCCCTTTTCGTACAGGAAGGTCCAATCGGCGGGTCCGGCGAATCCACAGGTCCAGCATCCGAAGGCCACCACGGCGATTCGTGTTGGGGCCATTCTTTGGAATAGAGAAATGTTTGGCATAGGCGGACTCATTCCCCAATGGGAACCAAGTCTCGCAGGGCCAGCAACAGCGCCTCCTGGGAAATGGGTTTGTAGAGGATTCTTTTTACGCCGAATTTGGTGAGCCTAGCCTCCAATTCGGGGTCCCGCAGCGCCGTAAGGACGACTACTGGCACGGTGGTATCCGCACGCTGGGCCGCCTGGGCAACACTCAGGCCGTTGACGCCGGGCATCCGATAATCCGTGAGGATGAGATCTGGGCGTGAAGACGCCATCCGTTCGGGGATCTCCATGACGGACATGGGGAGCCAGTCCTCCACCTCGTACCCACCCAATTCAAGGTAGTCGCGGACCAGGGTTCGCATCAGGGCGCTGTCGTCGATCACTAGAACTTTAGTCACAGGGGGCGCCTCAGGGCATGTCTCTGAGCATACCTTGAGGTCCGGGGCCGCAGGGCTCTGTGGAGATGAACCACAAAACGTTTACTGCCCGCGGGCTGTGGCCCCCGGGCAGTAGTTTGGTGCGTTCTGCGGTTTGGAATGCCCGAGGCTACTGGGCGGTGAGGGTGCCCGCCGCAAGGGTGATGGGCTGCAGGGTGCCGGTACTGTCCAGCAGCTTGCAGTCACTGGAGGTCAAGGTGACAGCCGTGCCCGGTGCGGTGCCAACACCGGTCTTGAGGCTGAGCGCCACCCGGAGCAGAGGGACATTCAAAGACTTGGGGGTGGCGTGGCCCTTTTCCGCTACGGTGGCGATGAGGGTGTTGCTGGTCACCTGGCCCTTCATGATCCGTGGCAGACTCCCCAAATCAAAGGCAGTGCCGTTGGCCAGGTAGGTGCCCGCAGGGTCGCCGCTGTCCACATTGGCCCAGGAGACTTGCCCCCCCGCTGTGAGGGTCACCGAAAGACCGCTCCCGGTGCCGGTCGAGGGCCCAACCACATCCAGGACTAGGCGAGTTCCAGAAGAAAGGGTGGCGTTCTTGAGCAGCTGATAGCTGCCGGAGGTCGGGGGGGTGTAGACCAGGGAGGTTGCCTGAGGCGCCGCGGGAGTTGGCGTACTGCCACCCCCGCAACCCAATATGGAACCAAGAATGAGGAGGGTGCTGAGGGTTGTGAGCTTTTTCATGGCGAGTCCCTTTCTCACAGCTTGGTCAGGAGGGCGGCTAGGTCTGTGTTGTCCACAGTGCCGACGCCAAGGAGGTTGGAAGCGGAATCGGTGCCAAGCCCCCACTCTTGGGCCATGACGAGGAGATCCTTGGCGTCTACAGCGCCCGAGTGGTCGAGATCCATGGATTTGAGGGTGAAGGTGGCCGTGGCGGTCTTGCTGGGGTCCAGCTTGCTGGTGGCGGTGACCGTGAAGGTGCCACCCGTGAGGGGCGAGACCGTGGGCAGGGTGAGTACTCCGCTGGTGGCATTGATGGTAGCGCCGCCACTCACCGACCAGTTCACGCCGCCACCTTGATCCCCGGTCGCCGTGAAGGTGAAGGTGCCACTGGTCAGAAGGGTCTTGCTGTTGACGGGGTCGACTGCCAGGGCGATGGTGGCGGGGTCGATCACCCTCACCGTGGTGCTTCCGCTGCGCCCGGCGGCAACCTGACTGGTGGCCGTCAGGGTGTAGACGCCGACAATGTTCGAAGCCCAGGTTGCCGATACACCAGATTGGGCGCTGAAGTACCCCCCGCTGATGGTCCAGTCGACACCCTTGTTGGTCAGCAGCGAAACACTGGACCCGAGAGTGACGCTCGCACCCGTCAGGGCCACGGGGGTGCTGGGGGTCACAGCCACTTCGACGTTGCTGGGGGCAACCAGGGTGAGGCTGCTCGTGCCGGGAGTGTTGGGCGTTTCCGCTGGTGTGGCGGTGATGGTGAAGCTGCCCGGGGTCGCCCCGGCCGTAAAGTTAGTGCTGACGCCGCTGGCTGTGGTGGTGGCGCTGAAGGAGCCGCCGCCGTTGTTGCTGGTCCAGTTCACATTGGAGTTGCTGGCGTAGTTGGCCACGGTGGCGTTATAGGCAACCGTATCGCCGGGAACGGTGGTGTAGGTGGTGCGATTGATGGTGGCCGTTGGGGTTGTGCGGGTGATGGCCAGGGCCACGTCATCCACTGCGAAGATGGTGCCGGTGTTCGTACCACCAGGCTGATAGGACTCGATCCGCAGCCGAATGGTCTGGTTCGCATAGGCCTTCAGGTCATAGGGGCCATAGGATTTCCAGACCACCTTTCCGCTGGTGTCCACCTGGGCATTGGTGTTGTCCAGGGTCTTCAGGGTGGCGAGCAGGTGGTTGCTGGTATCCAGGACCTGCACCCGGAAGATGTTTCCGGGATTGGCAGGGGCAGAGGCCTTGTTGGCAATACCCACCCAGAAGCTCAGATTAGCCTCACTGGCAGCTGGGATGGCGATGTCCTGAACGGCATAGTCGGTACAGGAGGCCGACCAGTCACCGATGCACAACCACAGGTTGCCGCCGTGGGGCAGCACTTCGTCGTAATCGCCCGGGCCCAGCACGACGCCTGGATTATAGAGCGACCAGCCGAGATTGCCTTTCTCGAAGTGACCATTGAAGAGCCTGACGACATTGAGGATGGCGGGGGCACTGTCGGCGGAACCCTGGGCGCCTGTGACGTGAAAAACGATGGGTGCTTGATCATCGGCCTCCTGGGCGGAAGCTAAGGTATAGGTAAGCTCATTGCCAACTGGGGAGCCATTCTTGGTCCAGGAAAAGGACAGGGGGCCAATGCCCGTGGCCCCCGCCACAAAGGATGCGCTGCCGCCAAACTTGACTTCCTGGCCAAGGGGTTGGGGCAGGATCGTAGGTGTGGCGCCGGAGCCTTGGACCAAATCGACGCCCCAGACGTTGCCTACGCTGGGGCCGTTGGAGGAAGCGCCCACGAGCCGGACGGCCTGGGGGAATTGGACTCCAGTCTTGGTGGCTGTGATGGTCTTGGTGCCAGCGGTCAGGCCCTTCAGTGCGTAGATGCCCTTGGCGTTGGTGGTGGCGTTCACAGTGCCATCTGTGACCGCCACGCCCGCCACAGGGCTACCCGCGCCATCGGTGATCCGGCCACTCAGGATTTCCCCCGTTCCAGTGGGAAACACGTTGTAGACGCATTCATCAACAACATTGAAATTAGCAAAAGTCCCAATATTGGGCAGGTTATACCAGGCATCACTGTTGCCTCCCCAACCGAGGTTGAGGTGGTGGTAGGTAACCCCAGAGGTGTATCCATAGCCATCACAGACGATGGCATGGCCACCATCGCCGGAGATGCCGAAGAGGACGGGAAACCCTGCGTCCAAATTGGGTTGCACCATCTCGGCAAGCCCATTGCCAGTCAACTCCCCCCCATTGGAGCCGAAGATAGCATTGGAATATTTGAAAGTGGTGCGCAGCGCCGCGGTGGCCGTGGTCATGTAGGCGCCGGAACCATCGCTGGCGTAATTCATGTTCACAGCGGTGCCCGCGTCAAAGGTAAGGGCACCGATCATCTGCCGCTGAACATCAGTCGAGGTAGCATTCGGCACCAGCGGCATCTGGGACCAGTCATAGGCCCCGCCGACCCCATCACCGCCCCGTGTGGTCTGCTGGCGAGAGGCGCCATCAACGTAAACAGTGAAGGCGTGGGCCCCGATGCTCGCAGTGGGGAATTGATGGAAGCGCATCAACTGGGCCATGGCGGTAGCCACGCATCCGCATACATAATGATTGGGGGTGAAGTAGTTGTAGACGTTGTAGCCACTGACGGTGCTCTGATTCCACTTGCTCTGAACAAGTGGAGCTACCCGCTCGTCGTTCACGCTTGCAACAGCCATGCTTGGGGAATCCCCGGTGCCCATGAGGGAGGCCCATCGGGCCTGGGGGTGGTTGGGCGAAGCTTCCAGGGGACGGGCCAGCTTCCTGCTCCCGGACAGGGCCTTCTCGGCCAGGCGGGTGCGGAGGTCCCGTTGGAGAAGCTGGTAGAGAGGATTGTGGGGGTCTTTTTCCAAAGTACCCCGGGCGGAAAAGGCGATGATGGGTTCCAGAAGATCATCCGGGGCCACGATCACAAACCCCTCTGGAGCCAGCCGGACTTCGTGAAAAAGCGCCTGGCCTCGAGCATTTCGATGGGTTTCGATCGTGGCAATATCGGCCGCAAGCGGTGTCTTCAGAGGCGAAGGGGTGCGCTGCAGCCAGGTGCGCACAGCTTGGTGCACTTGCAGGTTGCTGACAGGCTCTGCCACGACAGCGGGGCCTGCTGCCAGCAAAAGGCTCAGCGTCGTGAACCGGAATCGATGGGTCGGGAGCCGCATGGGACCTCCAGTGCTGCAGGGTGGGCAGGGCGCCGTGGGCAGAGCTAGGAGTGGAGATTAATGATCACACCTTGGCGCATGCACAGCCCTACCAGAGCAGCTGTTTTGCCGACTGCCTCTCCATTGTCCGGGAGGAGCCTCAAACCTTCATGTTAAAAATTGTGAAGTGCCTCAGGTAATGGAAATCCCTTCGTATTGACTCACTTCATGGGCGTTGAAACTGGATCTGACCAGGGGGCCAGCGTAGACGGTACGGAAGCCCAGAGCCTTGGCCTTGCGGCCCAGTTCGGCGAACTCGTCAGGATGGATGTAGGCCTTCACGGGCAGTTGGTGGCGGGTGGGACGCAGGTATTGGCCCAGGGTCAGGATGTCTACCTGGGCTTCGATCAGGGCGGCAAAGACTTCCATCAATTCCCCTTCGGTTTCGCCGAGGCCGAGCATCAGCCCTGATTTGGTGCGAAAGCCATCGCCAAAAAGGGCGGTGCCAAGGCGTTTGGCTTCCCGCAGCACCGCGAGGCTACGCTCGAAGCGGGCGGCGGGGCGCACAGTGGTGTAGAGGCTGGGCACGGACTCTGTGTTGTGATTGAAGACTGTCGGGCCGGCGGCCACCACGGTAGCGACGGCCTCCAGGTCCCCCAAGAAGTCGGGAACGAGGACTTCAACGCCCACCCCAGGGCACCGGCCATGGATGGCGCGGATGGTCTCGGCGAAATGGGCGGCTCCCCCATCGGGCAGATCGTCCCGGTTCACCGAGGTGAGCACCGCGAACTTCAGTTGCATTTCGGCGACGCGGGCGGCGGTCTCCTCGGGTTCGTGGGGGTTCAGAGGCAAGGGTTTGCCGGTCTTGATGGCGCAGAAACCACAGGCCCGGGTGCAGGTGTCGCCCATGAGCAGAAAGGTGGCCGTACCGTGGGTGAAGCAGTGGCTCCGGTTGGGGCAGCGGGCTTCTTCGCAGACGGTGTGCAGGCCTGATTCGCGCAGGGCGGTCTTCATCCCGTGGAGTTCGGAGAGCTTGACCCGCTCCTGGGTGATCCATTCGGGAAGTCGCACATGGCCATCCATGACCTCGCGACCCGCGCGCTTCGAAAACCGGGACATCTCACACCTCGCTCCTCCAGTTTGCCCCAAGGCAGGGCCCAGGGCTTCTCGGCCCGGTAGAGTGGAGGCATGTTTGATCCCCTCCAGTCGACCCTTGCCCGGGAACAGCGGGCCTTCCTGGCCCGGGATCGGGGTGCCTGGGCGGATCACCTGGCGCAGATCCGGGATTTCCTCGGGATGGGGCTCGACCGGGCCGAGGCCGACCGCCCGGCCTTGATCCTGGGGGCCGGCTCGGGCCTGGAGGTCCCCTGGTCACGGGCGCCCAAGGGCACGGTGGGCTGGGATGGTGACCCCTTCAGCCGCTGGCGGACATTGCTGCGCCATGCCCGCTGGGCACCTTGGATCGGTGGGGATGTGACGGGGGCCTTCGGACCCTTCCGGGCGGCGGCCCAGCGGGCGGTGCGGGAGAGTTGGTCCGGGCGACGGCGGCCGCGGGAGATTGCCCGGCGGCGCCTCTCTGCGCTGCTGCCATCCCTTCCTGTGGAGCCCGTGGCCCTGGATCGCTGGATCGCCACCCATGATCCCGGCGTGATCCTGGCGGCCAACTTAATGGGCCAACTGATGCCCCTGGCCCAGCGGGTGCTCGAGGGGGTCTTTGCACCGGAGGATCCCTGGGAGCCTAACCCCGATGAACCGGATTTCCTGGCGGAGGCGGTGGATCGGTGGACGGCACGGCTGCTCCAGGAACTCCTGGCGGCGCTCGGGAGGAGTCATGGGGAACTGTGGCTGGTCCATGATCGGGCGGTGCTGGGCACCGAGCGGCCCGTGACCTTGGGGGATTTCCAGCCGAACTGGAGGTGCCAGCTTCGGGCCGAGGGCGCGCTGGAGGCGTGGGATCCCTTGGCTGGGGTGGATGTGGTGGCCGCCCTGGCGGCCCGGCCTGTCCTGCGCCAGGAACGCTGGCTCTGGCCGGTGGGCCCGGACCAGTTGCACCTCGTAGAGGCCCTGGCAGTGGGCTGAAGAAAATTGGAGATCGTGATCCGTTGCCCTGAAAGTCGGGGCTTATCCATGCTCAAATAGTCCCCCTGCGGCTGCGGTTCAGCAGCGCATCCAGGTGTCTATGCCTCAGTTCAAACGCTTTGTTCTCGGTCGTCGGCTTGCGAGCGACGAAACCCAGCACACCCAGGTCAGCAACTTCATCGGACTCTCCGTATTCAGCTCCGACGCACTTTCCTCTGTGGCCTATGCCACCCAGGAGATCATGGCGAGTCTCTCGACGAATCTCCATGGGATCGCTGCGACCACGGCCGTGGGGGCCGCCATTCACCCCTTGTTCGGACTCTCGATCCCCGTGGCCTTCGGCATCGTCGCCCTGCTCGTGGTGCTCGGCATCGGGTATCGGCAGACCATCACCGCCTACCCTGGGGGCGGCGGGGCCTACATCGTGGCCAAGGAGAACCTGGGCGAAGTGGCGGCCCTGGTGGCAGGAGCCTCTCTTCTGGCGGACTACATTCTTACGGTGTCGGTGTCGGTAGCCGCGGGTGTGGCCGCCATCACTGCTGCTGCGCCCTTCCTCCAGGGCTCCAATGTCCCGCTCACGATCACCTTCATCGTGCTGGTGGCCATTGCGAATCTGCGCGGCGTCAAGGAATCCGGCGCCCTCTTCGCCGTGCCGACCTACGGCTTCGTGGCCGTCATGCTGACGCTGCTGGTCTGGGGAGGCGTGAAGATCGTCATGGGGGGCGCTCCCACAGCGGTTCTCTCCCATGCGCCTCAGGCCGCTTCCCACGGCTCCACATTCACGGGTCTCGCGCTGCTGTGGATCTTCATGCGGGCCTTCAGTGCCGGATGCACCGCCTTGACAGGGGTAGAGGCCATTTCCAACGGCATTCAGGCCTTCAAAGAGCCTTCGGCCAAGAACGCCGCCAAGACCATGGTCTGGATGATCGTTCTGCTGGGCACGATGTTCATGGGCATCACGCTGCTGGCCAGCAAGTTCGGCGTGACCTACTCCCACAGTGAGGATGCGAGCAAGGTGGCCGAGACGCTGCTCTCCATGCTGGCCAAGGCCGTTTATGGCGATGTCACCCAGGGGCTTCCCAAGCTCATGTACCTCCTGACTCAGGGCTTCACCTTTGCCATTCTGGTGGTGGCCGCCAACACGGCGTACGCGGACTTCCCCCGCTTGGCTGCACTCATGGGGCGGGACAGCTACCTGCCCAAGCAGTTCGCCAGCCAGGGCGATCGGCTGGTGTTTTCCAACGGCATCATCATTCTCACGCTCGTGAGCTGTTCGCTCGTGTGGATGCTCCACGCCAACACGGACCTGCTGCTGCCCCTCTATGCCCTGGGTGTGTTCACGGGCTTTACCCTCAGCCAGGTCGGCATGGTCATGCACTGGATCAAGCTGAAACGGGAAGAACCCCGATGGCTGTCCAAGGCCATCATCAATGGTGTGGGCGCGACGGCGGCGGGGGTGGTGATGATCGATATCGCCATCACCAAGTTCACCCATGGCGCTTGGATCATCGTGGTGCTTATTCCAGTGCTGGTCGTCATCTTCCAGCGCATCCACCGCCACTACATCCGCGTGAAATCCCTGCTGGCAGCCAGCCGCACCGAGCATGTATACGCCCGGAAAAACCGAGTCGTGGTGCTGGTCTCGCGCATCCATCGCGGTACCCTGGAAGCCATCCGCTATGCCAAGACCATCGCGGAGCGGGGGCAGGTCGAGGCCCTGACTGTGGATTTCCTGACGGCCGACGGCAAGCCCAGTGCCGAGCGGGCCCGGCTGGAGGCTGACTGGCACCGGTACTGCGAAGGCATTCCCCTTCGTGTGCTGGAGAGTCCCTTCCGCAAGATTGTTGAACCGGTGGAAGAGGAACTGGACCGCATGAGATCCGCCGAACCGGAATTCACCTTCACGGTGGTCCTGCCGGAGTTTGTCTCCGCCAACTGGTGGGGCAACCTGCTCCACAACCAGACGGCCCTTCGCCTCAAGGCCACACTCATCTCCAAGCCCAAGACCGTGGTGATCTCCATTCCCTACCACCTGGACCGGGACGTAGAGTAGGGTTGCCAACCCCTCGTATCAACCCGTTGTTGAATCCCCTGCGGCGTATTCTGTAGGCTGAATCCAACCACCTATGCCTGATCTCAAACGCTTCCTGCTGGGCCGACGCCTCGCCACCCACGAAACTGAAGACACCAAGCTGAACAATTTTATCGGCCTCTCGGTGTTCAGTTCCGACGCGCTCTCCTCGGTGGCCTATGCCACCCAGGAGATCGTGGCCTCGCTGTCGATGGCCTTGCCCCATGGTGTGGCGGCGGTGACCGCAGCGGGCCTGCTCCACCCGGTCTTCAACATCTCGATTCCGGTGGCGATCGGGATCGTGGCGTTGCTGGTGATCCTGGGGGTGGGCTACCGGCAGACCATCCTGGCCTATCCCATGGGGGGCGGCGCCTACATCGTGGCCAAGGAAAATCTGGGCGAACTGGCGGCGCTGGTCGCGGGGGCCTCACTGCTCACGGACTACATTTTGACGGTGACAACCTCCGTGTCGGCCGGTGTGGCGGCCATCACGGCGGCGGCGCCCTTCCTCCAGGGTCATAACGTGGCGCTGACCGCAGTCTGCATCGTCTTCATCGCCATGGCCAACCTGCGGGGCCTGAAGGAGAGTGGTTCCTTTTTCGCGGTGCCGACCTATGGATTCGTGATCTGCATGATGATCCTGCTGTCGGTGGGCTTCTCTCGCTGGGCCCTGGGGGGCAGTGTGGCAACGCCCACCCCACAGCAGGTGCAGGACTCCTTTTCCCACGCGCAGCAGTTGTCGGGTCTGGCCATGGTCTGGATCTTCATGCGCGCCTACAGCGCTGGCTGTACGGCCCTCACAGGCGTGGAGGCCATCTCCAATGGTGTGCAGGCCTTCCGGGATCCACCCGAGCGCAATGCCTCCCGGACCATGATCTGGATGGTGGTCTTGCTGGGGACCATGTTCCTGGGGGTGACCCTGCTGGCCCACCACTACCGGGTGGTCTACACCCACAGCTCGGATCCCAAAGTGGTGGCCGAAACGCTGCTTTCCATGTTGGCCAAGGCGATCTATGGGGATGTGAGCCATGGCCTGCCGAAGCTCCTGTATTTCGCCACTCAGGGCTTCACCTTTGCCATCCTGGTGGTGGCCGCGAACACAGCCTTTGCGGGGTTCCCCAGCCTCGCCGCCATGATCGGGCGCGATGCGTACATGCCTAAGCAGTTCGCCAGCCAGGGCGATCGTCTCGTGTTCTCCAACGGGATCATCATCCTGACCGTCGTGTCCTGCCTGCTGGTCTGGATGATGAACGCCAATACGGATCTCCTGCTGCCGCTCTATGCGCTGGGGGTATTCACAGGCTTTACCCTGAGCCAGGCCGGGATGGTCATGCACTGGGTTAAGCTGAAGCGGGTTGAGCCCAGGTGGCAGTTCAAGGCCGCAGTCAATGGCCTTGGGGCCGTGGCTGCAGGCATCGTGATGCTGGATATCGGGATCACGAAATTCGGCCACGGCGCCTGGCTCATCGTGGTGCTCATCCCGGCCATGGTGGTGCTCTTCCTCAACATTCACCGCCACTATATCGGCCTGACGGCCAAGTTGGCCGCAAGCCGACTCGATGCGGTACTGCCCACCAAGCACCACGCCATCGTCCTGGTTTCGAGCCTGCACAAGGGTGTGGTCCAGGCCCTCCGCTACGCCCGTCTGATCAGCGGAGATCGGGTGGAGGCGCTGACGGTGGATCTGGGCTCCGATGGCTTCCACGACAGCCCGGCCATCGAAAAACTCCGGGCGGATTGGGTGCATTACGGCATGGGCGTGCCGCTGCGCAGCGTACCCAGTCCCTATCGCCGCATCGTGGAACCGATCCTCGCTGAGGTGGATCGCTTCCGGCTCGCCGAACCCGATGTTTGCCTCACCATCGTCCTGCCGGAATTCGTGACCAACCATTGGTGGGAGCGGGTCCTCCATGGGCAGATGGCCATTCGGATCAAGGCTCAGCTCATGTTGAAACCCGGTGTCATCGTCACCAGCGTGAGGATGCACCTGCCTCAGTAGTGGACGTCAACGCATGCGCGGCATGGGGCGGGCCAGGATCTCCTGACCTGTGAGCAGTTCGGCCAGGGTGCGGTGGTCGGGAGTGAGCACCAGACAGAGGAAGGACACCGGGAAGAGAGACACGGAAAGCAGGTGGAAGAGCGAGAAGGCGAGGCGCCGTTCGGGTTGACCCGTGTCGAGGAGCAGTCCTTGGGAGCCCATCATCGGTGACTGGCCAGTGAGGGCCATGGGGACCATGACGAAGGCCCAGGAGAGGCCCAGGTGAACAGGGAGAATGAAGGGCCATAGGTCGCCATACACCCGGCCGATGGGTGCCCGACTAAGGGCGCCGGCCAGCAGACAGAACAACCCGTTGATGGCTGCGAGGAGGAGGAACTCAATGAACTCCATGCGCACCAGAGGCCAGAAGGACGTTTCCACGGCCTCAATGGCTAAAGAAGGCTGAGCGGGGGGGAGGGGAAGGGTGGTGGAGGGTTCTTCCAGGGTGCCGACGGTGTGCTCCGGATCCGCTAAAAAGACAGGGGTGACCCGCCCCAGCGCGGGTGCCGAGATGGCCTGTTTCCGGGCTTCTGGTCGGTGGGTCTGTTGGAGAGCCGAGGCCTGGAACAGTAGTGGGCGCGGCAGGGCCTGATGAGTGAGACTCAAGCCACAGACGGGGCACTCTGCGGCCAAAGGGGATAGCCGATAGTGACAACTGGGGCACTGGTGCCTTGGGTTCATGGATGTTCCTGTGTTCAGCCCAGGAACTGAATCCAGGCCTTGCGCTCTTCAGCTCCCATGGCCCTGATCCGACTCAGGAAAAGCAGTCGGGCGCGCCAAGCCTTGTCGGCGGGGAACATTGCGCGCCCGCGTTTCAGCCGCTCCTCCGCATCGCCCCAGCGCTCCTTGGTGGCGTAAATCTGGGTTAGGGCAAGGCCTAATCGCGCGGTTCGGGCCTTTAGGTCGGGATCGTCGGGGGTCTTCCTGAGGAGGTTCAGCAGCATCCGCTCGGCGCCATCCAGCTCTCCATCCTGGAGAAGCCGATCAATCTCCTTCAGAGAGCCCTTGCCCGCGCCTTCGGCCTGAGCCATGGCATTGCTGGCTCGTCCCATCAACTGAGCGGCGGGGCCATCCAGGGGATTCATGCGAATGAGCTCCTGGCCGCGGTAGTAGGCGCGAAGGGGGTCATCACCCATCGCACCTTCGGCTTCGCGACGGATTGCATCAGGGGTTTCGTCCAGGTTCGCAATTTCTAGGTTCCGGGCCACGTTGGCCAAAGCCTCCTCCCGGAAAGAGATGGTCTTCTGCTTCAGCAGGGACTCGCCTCGATTCCATCGGAACAGCATGTAGCCGGCGTTCAGTAATACAACGCCACCCAGGATGGCGAGAATGGTGCGGGGACGTTTGAGCCAGGTGGGAATCTCGGCTTCCATCTGCCGGAGCAGCTCCGGTGGATCCAGGCCTTTGCGGGGTGGTGGGGCCGGGGCCGTCAGGGCGGAGGGAGGCTCAACCGGCGCTGCTGCAGGTATCGGCTCTGCAACAAGGGAAGGGGATGCAGGGAGTTCTATGCCGGGTAGAGGTGGTGTGGGGGGATAGAGTTGCGCAGGAGGGGCGGTGTGGGTGGCTTCTTTGGCCTGCAGCAGGGCCTCTGCTTGATGGAGCCCCTGGAGGGCGCGAAAATTTTGCGGTGAAACCTTGATGACTTCCTGGAAGAGAAAGGCAGCTTCTTCGAAGCGACCTTGATGAAGCAAGGATTCGCCCTTGCGGAGCTTGGGCTCGAAATCCTCGGCTTGGGGAACTGGAATGGCTCTAGAGATCGGCGCGACGACGCTCGGTACCTTGGTGGCAGCTTCAGTTTCCCGTCGGGCCATGGCCAAGTAGGCCCCCACATCCTTGTGGTCGGGTGCCATGGCCAGCACTAGTTCCCACTTCTGAATCGCTTCGGTAGCCATACCCATGTCAAAGAGCTGCGTGCCTTCTCGGATCAGTTGATCCACCCGGTCCTGATCATCCATAAGAAGTTGGCTTGGGAGGGGGGCCGGTGGATGCACGCCCGTTGGAGGCAGATCCACGGGGGCCGGAATGGCGCCATCCGAGAGAGTGTCTAGCCCCAGATCCCGCCGGGCATCCTTGATGTAGGCGCGGGCGAGTTCGTGGTTCGGTTCGAAACCCAGCAACTGCTCCCACTTTTTGAGGGCATCCTGAGGTTCACCCATGTCGTAGAGCGTGCAGCCATCCCGCAGCAAACGATCGATCTCATCCTGGTCGATGGCTGCCGCCTCAGGCACCGCAGGCGGGGCGGGCGCCTCTTTCTCGATGGGGAGCGGGGCTGCCACGGCACCGGTGCCGAGATACAGATCCGCAGGCAGGGCCGAGGTGGAGCGGGGTTCGCCGGTGCCAACATCTTCCGGTACGGGCTGGCCTAGGATGCGCTGTGCTCCAGTGATGTAGCCCTTGGCGAGCACATTGTGGGGGTCCTTTTCCAGCACCTGCTCCCATTTCGTGATGGCATCCTGGAGATGTCCCGCATCGTAAAGAGTGCAGCCCTGCTCCAGCAGTCTCACGAGTTCAGTAGAGCCTCCGGTGGCAATCTGGGGTGTGGGGGCCGGGGTGGCGGCCTGGGCCTCGAGCTCTTTTTTCTGCTCCGAGGCGAGCCCATCCTGTGTGGCCCGGGCGTCAAAGTAGAGTTTCACCTTGTAGAGACCGGCTCGGGCCTCGGTGTGGTCAGGGGATTTTTTGAGGATCGCCTGCCAGATCTGACCGGCCTGGACAACATCCCCGCCCTCGAAGAGAGCGGCGGCCTTGCTGAGATAGGACTCGAATGGGTCTCGGTTTGCCATGGCTCACATCATCAAGTGCGGATCGTCCGTGCGGACGAGCAGCATGAAGGTACTGCGACCACAGGTGAATTCCTGGCGGTCAGTCAGTTGGATGGTGCCGAAGATCTGCACGCCATCGACAAAGGTGCCGTTGGTGGAGCCCAGGTCCATGAGCCAGACTGTTCCGTCGGTGTGCACATCCAACCGACAGTGGCGCCTGGAGCACTCGGGGTCCTTGGTGAGGATGTCACCCTCCTCGCGCCCAATGACTGTTTGGGTGGCCGAAATGGCCCGCACTGTGGAGGCCATGGGCCCCGAGAGAAAGGCCAGGCTGAAATGCATACCAGCAGGAAGGTTGTTGCCGAGGCCGGCAACGGCAAGCATCGAGTCTCGGTCACGGCGGGCAGTCGTTTCTCTGGCCGAGGCGAGGGAAACGGTTTCTGTGCCATCGGGTCCCATAGCACGAACACTGGATGGTGGTTCTGCTGGATGCACCGTTGGAAGGGGCGCCGTGGGCCCCTCCCGCATGGTTGGTGGAAGACTAGGGGAAGGCCGCGAAGGATTGGCCACCTCGAATACGGCGACACACTTGGGGCAGCGAAAACGCTTGTGGGGAGCGCCCTGAAACCTCGCCTCATCGTACTGGAAGCGGGCCGAGCAGGACGGACAGACGACGATCATGGATGCCTCGAGCTTGACTGCCGCTAGTTTAGCCTTGCCGGGGACTACTTGCTCTTGCGGGTGGCAAAGAAACTGAACTCGGACCGAAGGGGTACCCCAGGGGGCACTTTAAAACCGGTGACGGTGCCGGGGAGGGGTTGGTTTACCTGGAGGGACCCGAGTTCTAGAAGCCAAGAGTCGCCACCACGCTCCACCCACGTTATTTGCCGGGGCAGATAACGCTCCCGGTCGATCCAGATATAGAGGACCTGAATGCGCTTTTTTAGCCCATAGCTGCGAGGCCGCAGGGTGGCCAAATAGGTGCCCGGCACTTCCTTGTCTTCGCTGATGGAGAGCTGGAAGTAGTCCGAAAGATCGGCGAGCTTCTGGCCCAAGCCCAAAAAACGGCGGTCATGGTTGCGGATCAGGCCGATCTTGAGCCGCTCCCCCTGGCCCGCACCTGGGCTATATGAGATCAGTTCCTTGGGCGAAAGATGAAGGATGAGATCCTCGGGGGGCGCAAAGCTGAAATGGACGAAATCGGAACCCCGAAGATACAGGGTCCCCTTGGTGACTGTGGGGGTCTTCAGTAGCGAACGTCTTAGCGTGAGAGTGAAAGGCGCCGAGAGAGAGGAGACCTTAGCCTGCGCCGCATCGAAGTGTTCCACCAGTTCCTTGGGCGAGGGTGGCGCTGGTTGGGCAGCAACCAGGGGCAGTGTAAGCAGGAGAGCAGCGATCCACTTCATCAGAACACCGAGAGGGCGGCGCCCTTCATGGGGCGATCCTGGCCGGCCTGGAAACCGGCCCCGATGTGCCACGTGCGGCCTTGCACAAACAACGTTGCACCCCCACGGATGAGACTCTCACCCGCCATGCTCCGGCGCTCGGCACCCAGGATGAGCGTGATCGAAGAACTGGGAGCGATGCGCAAAGAGGCCGTCGTCGTGCGCTGGCGCACCGGGAAGGGCATCCGCATGGTCCGGTTGATATCGGAATCGATGTTGAACTGGACGTTAGCGCCTAGGTCAAGCTCGAAACCGGCACGGAATAGGGCGCCTTCGTATACATCTCCGAAGTGTCGGGGCAGGAGGCGGTCCACGGTGGCACCGAAGCGTAGACCCTGGAGCAACTCCTGGGTAAAGCCAAGATCTACGGTCACCACCGTATAGGTGGAACCAAGGGTGTCCTGAAAGGCGAGAAGGTCCTGCCCGTCGAAGCCGAGCTGCCCAAGGGAAGGGGCGAAGACCGCAAGTGCCTGCCCGGTCTTCCAACGTTCAGTGCGCAGCGAAATGCCGTACCCTGTGCCTTGGTCGAAGCTTCCCGCACCTACGCACATGCGATCCACCACCATCCGGCGCACATCCACCTTGGTACCGTTCAGGGTCAGGCCGGAGCCGAGGTGAGCGGGATTCAGGTCGGGTGTGGCAATCAGGCCTGTGCTTTCTTCGCGGGTGTACGAGCCGTACTTGCCCTTGTCCACATAGGCCACACCAAAGGCTCTACTGCGCTGGGCCCAAGATCTGTCCGCCAAGGTTGCCAGGCCGCTGGCGATGGTCGCAGAGTCCGCGAGACCCCGCAGGGCCGTCTTCGTCTCCTTGGCGCCCTGGTCGCCCTCGGCCCAGCCCAGGTAGGTGCCTGTGGCGGGTTTGTTGAACCGGGCCGGGTTGCCCAGCGGATTGAGTCCTTCGGAAAAGACGCGAGAGCCACCGAGCGCGCCGCCATCCGCGAAGAGGGGGGCCTGGGCAGAGAGCGTACCGGAAGCTAGAGCCAATAGAGCGATCACGCGTGGGAGAGTCATGGAGTCATCCTGCGCCTGTTATACGGTTGCTGCAACCAGCAGCGGTTCGCGCTGAGAGGCCACGAAGGGATGGATCCCATGGCTCCGGAGTACCTCTTCGGCTGCGAACCGGGCGAGGTCCGGTTCGTTGTTCTGTTCGCTGAGGTGGGCGAGCACCACGGCCTGCAGACGCGGTGACCAGACCTTGGCCAGGAGTTCGGCCATGGCCTCGTTGCTGAGATGGCCGACGCGGCTGAGGATGCGAGCCTTGAGCACCGGGGGATAGGCTCCCTCTCGTAGCATCTGGATATCGTGGTTGGCCTCCAGGGCCAGGAGATCCAGGTCCATGCAGTGATCGGCTACCAGGGCCGTGGGATGCCCGAGGTCTGTGACGACCCCCGCCGCCACATTCCCAGCCTCGACCCGGAAGGCCACGGGATCGACGGCATCGTGGGGTGTGGAAAAGGGCAGGATACGCCATCCTTCCCAGTCCAGGGCGTGACCGGGGCGCAGAGGGAGCCAACGGTGGGCGGGTACGGTCACTTCCTTGATGCGGCATATGGCCTGTAGGGTGTCCTCGGTGGCGAGAATGGCGCAATTCGTGTGCTTGAGCAGCATGGGGAGGGCCGCGATGTGATCGGAATGCTCATGGGTGAAGGCCACGGCTCTGAGTGCATCCAGGGGCCAGCCCATGGCTTCCAAACGAGTGCGGATCTGCCGATACGAGATGCCCGCATCGATGAGCAGGGTGCGGTCTCCGTCTGTCAGGGCGTGGCAGTTCCCCTTGGAGCCCGAGGCGAGCGAGGCATAACGCATGACTTCAGGATAGCCCCCTTCAAGCCTCTACCTGCTCCGGGGCCGGAAGCGCAGAGCGGCGCCAGAAGCAGAGGAGGACGATGGCCACCAGGCAGATCAGGGTGCAGGCGATGCTACCTTCGAGGCCCACGACCCCGCCGGTGAGCCAGTCTGGGCGGTTCTTCAGGATGGGCTTGAGGGGGGCGAGACGCTCGCCGGTACCGCTCACGGGAAAGCCTAGAAGGTTTCCCTGGACGAAGTTCCAGGCCCAGTGAATCCCGATGGGGAGGGCCAGACTGCGGGTACGCAAATTGGCGAGCCCGAGCAGAAGGGCGGCCAGGGCGATGTTCAGTGTGGTGACGGCCCTCAGGGCAGTACCTGCGGCTTGCACGCCCGGATTGGTCAGGTGCATGAGGGCGAAAAAGGCCGCAAAGAGAAGCTGAGTACCCCAGGGGCCCAGCCCGCCTCCTGCGAGCCTCTGGAAGGCAAACCCCCGGAAGAGGGCCTCCTCATTGATGGCCACGAACAGGAACAGCCAGCCTCCCTGGAGCAGGGCGTGGGCCCTCACGGCTGGATTGAGAACCCAGGTGAATCCGCCCAGAGCCCAGAGCGTCGAGGCCACGAGTCCCATGAGCGCCGCGCCCCCAAGGAGGCCCAGGGTTAGGTCCCGGGCCCACTGCGGGTCCAGCCGAAGCCCCAGGTCTGCCAGAGGGCGATCCTCCAGGCGGAGCGCAGCCCAGCTTACGGCGAGAACGATCAGCGTTGGGATGACCTCGCCCACTGGGCCCTTGACCAGGCCTCCCAATCCCAGCAAACCGACGAGTACCGAGTAGACGAGGGCGGTGGCGCCGGTGAGTCCTGCGAGGAAAGCCAAGGCCTTCCAGCCACTGCGAACGCGCCCTTCTTCATTGAGCAGGAACTGGAACACGAGGGGCTCCCGGGCTACATGATCCGGCTGGGTTCGTCCCAGTCTGGATCCTTGAAGCGATTCTGCCGTCGGCCCAGCAGCAGAAGGACCAGCAGGGTGGTGGCGGTGGCCAACATTCCGGGCAGTGAAGCCTCCATGCCCGATGCGCCCCCGGTGAGCCAGCGGGAGAACGCCGGATTGGCCGTGGGCAGGTAGAGACCCGGCGTGTTCTGGCCACCGGTGGAAAAGCCCAGCAGGGTGGCCTGGGCAAAGGTCCAGCCTGCGTTGAGGCCCAAGGGCAGGGCGAGGCTCCGAGTGCGCAGAAAGGCCTCTCCCAGCAGCAGGGACATCAGCACCAGAGCCGTCAGGTCCAACAGTCGAGCAAGGCCAAAGGCCCCCGGGATGAGTCCGTGGATGAGCAGGAAGCCCAAGGCCACCAGCCCTTGGGCGGGCCAACGACCCAGCCCTGCGGCTAGGCGCTGAAAGACGTAGCCCCGGGCAAAGATCTCCTGGCTAAAGGCGCGGGCCCCGGCAATCAGCAGGCCGGTGGCGAGGAGGGGCAGGGCACGAGCCTCAGTGGGGCGCCAGTGGATGGCTCCGAGAGAAGCCAGGAGGAGAGCGGGCAGGGCCACCAGCAGGAGGCCCAGCAGCAGCCCAAAGAGCAGATGGCGGAGCCAGCCGCGATTGACCCAGAGGCCCAGGGAAGCCAAGGGGCGATCTTCTAAAGTTAAAAACCCCCAGCTCACCAGCAGGGTCGCCACGCCACCCAGCAGGGGGGCGATCCAGGCCGGAGCCTCGCGCCCAGGAAAGAGCAGGCCCAAGGGCACGGCCACCAGGAGAGGACCGAGGAGGAACCAGGCCAGGAGGAAGAACAGGATCCGCCAACCCTGGCGGAGGCGATGATCCTCCCGCAGAATGAAAGCGACCCACCCATCTCGGCCAGAGCCTGGCAAGCGCGGAAGCCGCATCACTGGACCAAGTCCGTTTCGGTGAAGGCCCGCATTTTTCCCTCCTAGGATTCTTTTGAGGGCCCTAGAGAACCAGGCCGCCGTCTATAGGGGTATGTTTCCGTGCTTCTTGGGAGGCATGGAATCGCGCTTGGTCTCCAGCAGGCCCAGAGCGCGCACAAGCTTCTTGCGGGTTTCGCGGGGCAGGATCACTTCGTCCACATAGCCCAATCCCGCGGCCACATATGGGTTGGCAAAGTCTTCGTTGTACTTGGCGATGATCTCGGCGCGCTTGGCGACGGGGTCTTCCGCCTTCTGGATTTCCTTGATGTAGAGAACATTGGCCGCGCCCTCGGCACCCATCACGGCGATCTCAGCGGTGGGGTAGGCGAAGTTGAAGTCCGTGCGGATGTGCTTGGAGGCCATCACGATGTAGGCGCCGCCGTAGGCCTTGCGGGTGATCACCGTGAGCTTGGGCACGGTGGCCTCGCAGAAGGCGTAGAGCAGCTTCGCCCCGTTCTTGATGAGGCCGTGGTGCTCCTGGTTCACGCCAGGCAGGAAGCCCGGCACATCCTCGAAGACCACCAGGGGGATGTTGAAGGCGTCGCAGAAGCGCACGAAGCGGGCGCCCTTTTCAGAGGCGGAGATATCCAGCACCCCGGCTAGGTGGGCGGGTTGGTTGGCCACGATGCCCACGGAGCGGCCTTCAAGACGGGCGAAGCCCACCACGATGTTGCCTGCGTAGCCTTCCATCACCTCGAAGAAGTGGGCGTCGTCCACGATGCCCTTGATGAGCAGGCGCATGTCGTAGGGCTTGCTGGGATCGTCCGGCACGATCTCGTCGAGATCGGCATTCTCCAGGGCCATATCCATGAGGGGGGCGCGACGGGGTGCCTCGGCCATGTTGTTGGAGGGCAGGAAGGAGAGCAGCTCCCGCGTGTGGGCCAGAGCCGCCAGATCGCTGGGGACCACGAAGTGGGCTACGCCGGACTTGTACCCGTGAGCCGAGGCGCCGCCCAGTTCTTCCTTGGTGACATCCTCATGGGTCACAGCCTTGATGACTTCGGGGCCGGTGACAAACATGTAGCTAGTGTTGCGCACCATGGTGATGAAATCGGTGATGGCGGGGCTGTACACCGCCCCACCGGCGCAAGGACCCATGATCAGGCTAATCTGGGGGATCACGCCCGAGGCCATGGTGTTGCGCAGGAAGATCTCGGCGTAGCCCGCCAGGGAGTTCACGCCCTCCTGGATGCGGGCGCCGCCCGAGTCGTTCATGCCGATGCAGGGACAGCCCACTTTCATGGCCATGTCCATAATCTTGCATACCTTGCGGGCCTGGGTAAGCGAGAGGGAGCCACCCACTACCGTGAAATCCTGGGCGAAGAGGGCCACAGGGCGGCCTTCCACCCGACCGAAGCCTGTCACAACGCCATCACCCGGAATCTGCTCACCGGGATTGGGGTTCATCATCAGGGCATCCACCTCCTCGAAGGAGCCCTCATCCAGGAAGGCGGCGATGCGCTCTCGGGCCGTCAGTTTGCCGCCCTGGTGCTGCTTCTCGATGCGGGCCTGCCCCCCGCCCTTCAACGCGGCCTCGTATTTGGCGCGCAATCGTTCGATTTTCACCTGAAGGGACATGGAAACTCCTAATGGGGCAGCAGAATTTTTCGGCAGGAAGGGGCCAGTCTAGCGCTTTCTGGGGACCCTGGGCTTGGCCTTGGGGGGCACCGACTGGGCGGGTGCCAGGCGAGGCGTGTCCTGTTCTGAGGAAGCCTGGTGCTCCTCGGTTTCGGGTGCTTGGGCGGAGGTGGGCTCTTCGACCTTCACCACCACGGCGGGACGAAGGAGCACGGGGCAGGGCTCTCCGGCGGGGGGAGCAGCGAGGAAACTGGCAAGGACGAACGTGAGCATCGCGGCTCCAAGGCAAAACATAGGATTATAGCCCCCTGCTGCGAAAAGACTAAGTCGGGCTCTAGATGACATGAGGGCCGCTGCAAGGCGGCCCTCATGTCATCTAGAGATCAGAGAATGGCTTGACCATCTTTTAGGCCATGAACTGACCAAAGCTGTCGGTTCCTGCCTCAATGCGCTTGCTGGCAACCCCGCTCCCAGTTAGATTCCGATTCAACGTCCCGACTTTTTCCAGTCCGCCATGAAGCCTTCGATGCCCTTGTCTGTGAGGGGGTGCTGGATCATCTGGTCGAAGACTTTGGTGGGGATGGTGGCGACGTGGGCACCCGCCAGGGCGGATTCCGTGACGTGGCGGGGGCTGCGGATGGAGGCGGCCAGCACCTGGGTGGCCAGGTCGTAGTTGGCGAAGATCTGCACCAGATCCTCGATAAGCTCCATGCCCACCAGGTTGATGTCATCCAGGCGACCCACGAAGGGGCTCACGTAGGTGGCGCCCGCCTTGGCGGCCATGAGGCCCTGGGTGGCACTGAAGCAGAGGGTCACGTTGGTGCGGATACCCTCGGAGCTGAGGGCCTTGCAGGCCTTGAGGCCCTCGGGGATGAGGGGCAGTTTGACTACTACGTTCTTGTGAATCTTGGCCAGCTTCTTCCCCTCCTGGATCATCTCCGGGGCTTCCATGCTGATGACCTCGGCGCTGATGGGGCCGTCCACGATGCCGCAGATCTCCTCGATGATCGCCTCGAAGGGCTTGCCGGATTCCTTGGCGATGAGGCTGGGGTTGGTGGTCACGCCATCCAGAATGCCCCACGCATTGATGCGCTTGATTTCGCTAATGTTAGCGGTGTCGATAAAGAAATGCATGGGCTTCTCCTGAGGAAATTGAGGTTGGTGACGTCAAAACTACGAACAAGGGATTCTCTCAGCTTTAAGGTCTTAGGCGTGAGTCCAAGGATGGGATTTCCAGTGCACCAGCCCTAAGCCGGGATGGAGGCAGCTGGGTGCTGATGGGGTACCCTGGGGCTACGGAGTCCCCCATGTCCCATCCTTCCATTTCAGTCCTGG
>JFJP01014075.1_pt1 | contig 24799 bp, 24 predicted proteins | sample 431651 | NCBI WGS metagenome assembly JFJP01 (sample SAMN02602958, study PRJNA72255) | Microbial mat metagenome, whole genome shotgun sequencing project. | biome: fresh water; feature: sink hole; material: water; isolation source: purple microbial (photo- and chemosynthetic) mats found in...
TAAAGGGTATAAACTCCCCCTGCTCCCCTGCTCCCCTAATATATGGCTTCTTCAGACTATTCTTCCGGTTCTCGTGTTCAGAGACAGACTCCCCCTCCTCGTCAGCGTGGGGGAAAAAGAAAACCTACAGGGCGGAAAAAAGCTACCTTTGGAAGCAAAGGACGGAATTCTAAATCACGGAATTCAGGCTCTACTAATCAATTAGCTCCCTCGCTGCCAGTAAGAGCGGATCGTCGGCGTTTAGTGTTAGTTTGGTTAGTTATATTAGGGGGAATTTTCGGCTTATCAATTAATTTATTTCGTTTACAAATTGGTCAAGAATCTTCCTTTCTCAAAGAACAAGCTTCATCTCAACAACAACAAAAAATTCTCCCTTTTGTTCCTAGACGTTCAATTACTGATCGCAAAGGCGATATTCTAGCTTTAGATCGGCGAGTTTATACCCTTTATGTGCACCCAAAACTATTTAAACAATCTCCGAGTGAAATTGCCCAAAAGTTAGCTCCCGTATTATTACGCGAAGATTCAACCACACCGACTCCTAGCGAACTTTTAGAACTATTTGGCACATCTCCTAGCGGAATTAAAGTTGCCGATTCAATCTCCGAACAAATAGCAAATCGGATTCAAAATTTAAGATTAGATGGATTAGAACTACTTGAAAGTCGTCAACGGCTTTATCCTCAACAAGATAATACTGCTGATGTTGTCGGTTATGTCAATCCTGAAGGTAAAGGTCAAGCCGGAATTGAATATAGCCAAGAAAGTTTACTAGAAAGAACTATGCCTTCATTGTCCTTTGAACGGGCAGCAAATGGGGCTTGGGTTCCTGAACAAATCGCTACGGGATTTATCCCAATTGATGATTTAGAATTAAGGCTAACTATTGATACCTCCTTACAACGGGTAGCCCGTGAAGCTCTCCAGAAAAGCGTTAAAGAATATAAAGCTAAACGGGGAACAGTAATTGTTATGGATGCCACCGATGGCTCGGTAATCACCCTAGCCAATGAACCGACCTACAATCCTAATCAATACTATAAATTCGACTTAGAACGATTTAAAAATTGGGCATTAACTGACCTTTATGAACCCGGTTCAACCTTCAAACCAATTAACGTGGCTTTAGCATTAGAATCGGGGGCAATTAAACCCGATAGCACGGTTAATGATGAAGGTCAAATTCAAGTCGGAGGCTGGCCGATTCAAAATGCCGATGGTTCTGCTAGAGGTGCAATTAATATTAGCGATGTGGTCAAATATTCTAGTAACGTTGGCATGGTAAGAATTATGCAACGGATGGAGCCAGATGTATTTTATGAAGGCTTAAAACGTTTAGGTTTAGGAACAACAATGGGGATTGATTTACCATTTGCTGCTACCAGTACCATGAAAACCAAAGAACAATTTGTTTCCGCCGCTATTGAACCCGCAACAACAGCTTTTGGTCAAGGATTTTCGATTACTCCAATTCAGTTAGCCCAACTTCATAGTCTTTTAGCCAATGGTGGTAAATTGGTGACTCCCCACGTTGTTCAAGGTTTATATAATAGCAAAAGTCAACTTTATTGGAAATTACCCCTTCCTGAACCAGAACAGGTATTCTCGGCGCAAACAGCTAATTCCGTTTTAAAGATGATGGAAACTGTGGTGAAAGAAGGGGGAACTGGAACCAGAGCCGCCATAGAAGGCTATCGTATTGGTGGAAAAACCGGGACGGCTCAAAAAGCATCTGCCGATGGAGGCTATTCTTCCAATGCCTTAATTACCAGTTTTGTCGGGATTTTAAGTATTGACCATCCCCGTTATGTGGTTGTGGCGGTAGTTGATGAACCGTCTTCTGGTCGTGCCGGGGGCATTGTGGCTGCACCTATTGTAAAATCGGTGATGGAAGCGTTAATTCATCTGGAAAAAGTTCCGCCTTCAGAAATTTCCCCAGATCAGTAGGGGCGGGTTCCGTTAGATATGAGCTCATTACCTAAATCTGGGTGAACCCGCCCTTACTACAATGTTTACAGTTGACCAATAACTGATCAACTCTTACACTGATAACTGATATGGGCGGGTGCTGTTAGATATGAATCTCATTACCTAAATCTGGGTGAACCTGCCCCTATAATTGATAACTGATGAAGGGTGTAGGAGGGCTGTTGTGCCAACAAACCAAGACCAAAGGATCTTTGCTATCTTCATGGAAGAAGCTGGGGAGCGTCTTGAAACCCTGAAAACGGGGGTAACAAAGCTCCCGGCAATTATGGCTGACCAAGACAGGGAAGAAGTAGCTTCTATCTATCGTGCTGCTCACTCCATCAAGGGGGCGGCGGCGATGTTGATGGAGAATATGCCCAGTCTTGCCAGTATTAATAAGGTATCTAAACGCTTAGAAGATTGTTTTAAGCTGGTTAAAGACACGCCATTAAAAATTGATGCTACAACCCAAACCCTTTATACTAAGGGGTTTGAAGTGTTGAAAAATCTAATTGATCGCGCTGCTAGTCCAGCCGGACTGTCAGAAGAAATGGGGGAGAAAATTCTACAGGCTTCTCTACCTCTGTATGATAAGTTGGAAAACAACTTAAAAGACTTGATGAGTGGTAAAGTGGCCGCAGCAACTCCAAAAGCTGCTACTCCAAAAGCTGCTACTCCAACAGCTACAACAGCAACAGCAACAGCAACAGCAACGCCTGCGGTTGCCAATGCAGTTAATCAAGTGATGACGGTTCTTAAACCAATGTTACAGGGATTAAAACAAGCTGAATCTCCAGAAACTCGTAAACAATTGGCGGGTTTATGCGCTCGATTAACAAAAATTGGGGTGGGAATTGAACCCTGGCAAGTATTAGTTAAAACGGCTCATGGTGCGATCGCTAATCCTAAAAATTCTTTTAAAGTTTTAGCTAACCCGATTATTAATGAGTTGAAGCAAGGAGCGGAATTATTACAAGCGGGAAAAGCTAGTACAATTGCCCCTAGCGCAACTTTATTAACTTTGGCTGGAACCAAAGCAGCAGCTAAACCTGCGACTCAAGAAATCACAATTCCGGCTGATCCGAAAGAGGTGGTTAAAGTTCTATTGAAAACCTTTAATAAACAGCAATTACAAGCGATCGCTCAGTTGTTAATTAAGCACGTTAAATCCTAAAGGAGACTTTTCATTTATTCTGTTTGGGGATATTCTTCCCATAAAGATGTTGTAGTTCTTAAACTCAGATGATCCCCATTTCCTAAAATAATATGATCTAAAACAGGAATGGATAAAAATTGCGCTCCTTGCAAGAGTTGACGAGTTAAATTAATATCTTCTGCACTAGGTTCGACATTCCCCGATGGGTGGTTATGGGCAACGATAACCCTTGTTGCTCCACTTTTCAACACTTCTCGAAAAATATCCCGGGGATGGGCGATGGTTTCCGTTGCACTTCCAATTGTAATTACTTGAGTTCCCAATAGACGGTGTTTAACGTCTAATAGCAACACCGCAAAGCGTTCTTGGGGTTGCCACATCAAATCATGGCTTAAGGCGTCTGCTGCGGCTTGGGGAGTCTCAATAACGGCTAAATCTGCGGGTTTGGACTGGAAAACCCGTTTTCCTAACTCAACTGCTGCTAAAATTGTGGTGGCTTTCGCTGGCCCAATACCATGAATTTCAGTTAATTCATGAACCCCAATATCCCGCAATACCGCTAAGGGATCTCGTTGATGTTGACTTAACTGATTTAAGATATATTGTCCTAAACCAACGGCGGATAATTTTCCTTTTCCCTGACCTGTTCCTAACAAAATTGCCATCAATTCAGCCGTGGCTAAATTTCTGGAACCAATGGCCATCAGTCGTTCCCGGGGACGCTCATCACTGGGTAAATCAGCAATTCGGAGGCTATAGGTCATTTGGGTTGCATCCCACCAACGCAATATTTATTTATGGTATTAAATTTTACCCAATTTTTTCCATAATTTCAAGTTGAATAGGGCGTTAAGTTACCTGGGGTTAGCAGTTTCTATTAAATTAGTCTCGGTGATTCTAACTCGCGCTTGTAACAAAAATTCACTTTAACGCTTTTTAATAGGTTTCTACGACCTCAACAGAATCTCCGACCTGAATTTTCCCGGTATTCCGAGGAATAATATTCACACCAAACATGATTCCACCCGGTTGTTTTCTAAAGGTGGCTAAGGTTTTTAAAGGTTCTTTTAATGGGTTACGTTCCCCAATATTTTGATCTGTTGTTGTTACAATACAGCGACTACAGGGTTTCACTAAATCAAAATAAACCTCTCCAATTAAAATGACTTTCCATTCATCTTCAATAAAAGGTTGATCTGGATCAATCACCAGATTAGGTCTAAATCTATTCATCGGGATTTCTGGTGATGATATGGGATAGGTTTCTGTGAGTTTTCGGTTTAATTCGGCTAAAGAAGCAGTATTAGTTAATAAACAAGGATAACCATCGGCAAAACTCACCTGATTATTAATATTAACAGCATAATTCGGATCAACGGGTCGAATAAAATTAGGAGATTGTCGCACTAATCGAAACTGGAATTGATGATCTATTTTTAAAGCCTTTTGTAACCAATTAGCAACTTCATCCCCTTGATCAATTGCAATAGTTTGATCTCTCCAAACTTGTACAGGTTTAGAAATTCCTATTAATATAGGTTGCAACTGAAAGGGTTTAACGTCCTGATCCTCAACGGATAATTCTATTAATTCCCCTAACTGTTGAACTCTAATTTTTGCTAATTGAGGATAGGTTCTCTGGGTGACAAATTGACCAGATTGATCAACCCACATAAACTCCCGATCCCAGTCCAACCCTTTAAGGGTTACATCCCCTTGGTTCAGGGCTATTTTGCCACAGGATTTAATCGGATAAATAAATAGTCCAACCAGATTCATGATTTTTGCTTGGTTTTATATATTTTAATTAGGTTACTAAAAGTAAAAAGACTATGGAGTAAGGCTTTCATCCCCTTTACAAAGACTTTACAAATTTTGGCGTTTTCAACATCATATCTTTAACACCAATCTACTATAGTGTATTTATCGAAAGGAAAAAGATTAAACCCGAACCACCCAGGAGTAAACTTATGAAAACTTCAACACTGAAAAAATTAATCGGAACGACAGTAGCCAGTCTTTCCTTAATATCTGTGAGCGGTCTTCCGGCGGTTGCTGGACAACTCCACAATGGATGGAATTATGGAATTGATTCCTTTGCTGATGGCTCTGGCGGTGAAGCCTATAATATTAAAGGAATTGCCATTAAAGAAACCAGCGATAGGATTTTTGTGGCCCTCACAGGTGGAACACCTCTGGCGGGTGTGTCTCACAATAACGCAGTCGATAAAAATATTGGTTGGGGAGATTTATTCTTAAACTTTACGGGCAAAAACTTTACAACTGCTAGTAATCAAAAAAAATTATTTGGAGTTCGTTTTGCGGAAACAAATGACTCCGGCGTTGCCACAACCGGGCTGTATGGTAACGTAAAAGGTGTAAGTGTTACAGGTGATAATTACGGCCACAGCAGCTTAAAACATTATTACGATGCTGGATGGAATCAAGCCAACACCCAAGGTACTGACATTGCTACAAAAGCAGATGCTTACAATTATTTTGGTGAAGGAAAAATTCTGAATGTGATTGATTCGGGAGCGACCAAATTAGGTGATATTCAAAGTTTGTCCGCCGCCGCCTTAAATAGTCAAGGACTTAACTTTGGATTCTTCGATGCTAGTGGAACAGAAACCTTTGGTTTTAGCCTCAATAAAGCCAATTTAGGACTCGCCGATGGCAACTATGACTATATGGCTAGTCTGTTCCTAGAATGTGGCAATGATGGTGTTGCTCTTTCTGTTCCTGAACCTGGTAGTATTGCTGGTTTAGCTTTGGTTGGTTTAACTTTAATCGGTGGTAGCCGACTGAGCAAACGTCAATCTTAATAAATTAGAACGGAAGTTAATAGTTGAAGCAAAATCAGGTGAATTCGGGTGCAACTTTGATGCTTTCAATTGATATGATTAAAAAACATTTAAGAGGCTATTCTTGATTAGGAATAGCCTCTTAAATTTGAATAGGGGATAATTTTTAAGCTATCAACAATTAAGCATTACCAAAGGTAGGAACCTCAACAGAATTTCCACCTCGATTTTGAAAACTAGGTAAATCTAAGCCACTGGGACGGCGACTTTTCTGCGCTAAACGATAGCTGACACTTTGTAATTCAGCATGAAGTTGTTTATTTTCCCGTTGAAGTAATTCAACTTTTTCCATAACTTCGTTCAGACGTTCTGAGAACTTCTGACGATAGACTCCGGGTAACTCCTGGACGACCTGTTCCAACATCCGAGAACGGTCTGTTAACTCCTCCACCGACTGTCTGAGTTGATAGGTTTCCGTATCTCGTTCAGCAATTTGTCCTTGATAAAACTTAACCTGCTGCTCCATATCTTGCAGTTGTTCTCGTAAGGCTACCATTTGTGCTTGATGACGTTCAGAAACCTCCGGACTGGGTAATAAGTTAGCGTCTCCTTTTACCAAACGGAATAGTTCTTGGGATAACTGTTGAATCAACTGCTCCCGCATTTGTAGCTCCTCGTTCAAACGAGTAACTTCAGCTTGTAACTCCTGTGGCGTTTGACTTTTGGCTAGGCTCACGGTGACTAACGGCTCCTATAAATTTATTCTGTATATTTGTTTCTAAAATATCTCTGTTGTTCCCAATCGGCAATAGTGAAAAAAACAGAGTAGAGGAAGAACGCAGTAGAGAATTTCTATGGAAGGTCTCTACTGCGTTCTTAATTTATTCAGCCTCTTGAGATTCGGGTTCCGGTTCTTCTGTCGTGGCTTCGACGGGTTCTATCGTTACTTCTTCCTTGATAGTCAGATAACGAATTACTTCATCGCTAATTCGCATAGCTCTTTCCAATATAGCAATCTGAGCTCCAGGGCCTTCATAATTCATCTGGACGTAAACTCCTTCCCGATGCTTGTCAATATCATAGGCCAGACGTCGTTTACCCCGATTTTGAATTTTGATATTCTGTCCGCCTTGGTCTTTGAGGATGGTTTCGTATTTGCCAATAGACTGCCCAACTTGCTCATCGTTGAGGTCAGGGCGCAGAATATACATCGTTTCGTAAATAAAAGGCTTCATGCTGTGATTCTCCTTGTGGACAACGGGGCTTCTGGATTCAGAAGCAAGGATCTTTTATTGTATCAGGTTTGGGGTGACAATTCACGTAATTCGTCATTCGTAATTCGTCATTCGTAATTCGTAATTCCCTATTACCGAACTTGCATATAAACAGCATCAGAAATTGTAGGAATTTCTGCATATTTGCCGGATAAAGACTGATCACAGAATAGAAAAATACCGCTAAAAGCCCCAGAAATATCATGTTGTAAAGGGTTTCACCAACAAATCCTTGTAAAAGAACACTGCCAAATACCTGAAAAAATAACGTGCATAAAATCAGAACAATGTCAATTAAAATGGCTTGCATGGTATTAAATCGAATGAAATGGGGAATATTTTCATTGCGAACCACTAACATATATAACCCTAGGAACACAATAAATCCCGCAAAAGGAATGTATTGATAAAGGAACATCAAAGGGATAACAGGCAATGTAATAATTTGTAAAACCGGAAACTGTTGGAATAAAAAGCGTCCAAAGGGCAACCCATCCATTAAAGGCAATAGATAGGGTAAAGCAGCAAAAATGCGATCGCGTACTGTCGTGGTTCCGCGCCAAGTCATAACCAGTTCTCCTGAGCGTGTCTTAAACCCAGGATAGCGCAGTCCTAGATATTGGGGTCAGATGTTGGGAAGAAAAACCGGGAAGGAGTGCCAGCGTCCCCCCTCGCTGATAATCAACAACCAATATATTATTGAATATTAGTGATACGGAAACCCATCTGACACTCATACTGACTCGGTTGATTGTTAATGCAGGGACGAACTAAATGTCCACAGGACAACTGACCGCCTCTCCAGCGAGGTTGACCGCTTTGGTCGGCTAATAAACATCCCTGACAAACCTGTTGAGAAGCAAGTATCTGGTTATCCATCAAAATGACTAGCATAATGATTCCTCCGACAGATGCTCAATTGTATAGGACTTACGCAGAAACCGGGTTTCTGAACGATAAGTCTGGATTTCATCCGCAAAATCAGGGCCAGAAACCCGGTTTCTTTGGTCTTGTAGCCGAGAGTTGTAGGGGATGCGGCGAATTGAGTCAGAACTTAACACAATCTTGGAATTAACCATCAGCAAAGAAAGTTATGATGGAAAATCGGGGATAATCCTAATCTGTGTGAATCCGTAATCAAAGTTTGTAATTAAGAGGAATTTTATTGTGAGTCGGGCTAACCTAGAAATCTTATCTGAAACTGATCCGGTGATTGCTGATCTGATTCAGCATGAACTCTGTCGTCAACGGGAACACCTAGAATTAATTGCCAGTGAAAATTTTACCTCGGCGGCGGTCATGGCTGCCCAAGGGTCGGTTCTCACCAATAAATACGCCGAAGGACTCCCCAAAAAACGCTATTACGGCGGTTGCGAATTTGTCGATGGTATCGAACAATTGGCCATTGATCGTGCCAAACAACTATTCGGGGCGGCAAGTGCCAATGTTCAACCCCATTCTGGCGCCCAAGCTAACTTTGCCGTGTTCTTGGCGATGCTAAAACCAGGTGACACGATTATGGGGATGGACTTATCTCATGGTGGACACTTAACTCATGGTTCTCCTGTAAATGTCTCCGGTAAGTGGTTTAAAGCTTGTCATTACGGAGTTAGTCCAGAAACCGAACAACTCGACTATGACTTAATTTTAGAACTGGCTAAACAGCATAAACCCAAAATGTTGATTTGCGGTTATTCTGCCTATTCTCGGATGATTGATTTTGAGAAATTCCGCATCATCGCCGATGAAGTCGGTGCTTACTTAATGGCCGATATTGCCCATATTGCTGGGTTAGTGGCAACGGGTCATCATCCTAACCCGATCCCCTATTGTGATGTGGTCACTACCACGACTCACAAAACCTTGAGAGGGCCAAGGGGCGGATTGATTCTCAGCCGAGATGCCGAACTGGGCAAAAAATTGGATAAAGCTGTTTTCCCAGGCAATCAAGGTGGCCCCCTAGAACACGTTATCGCTGGCAAAGCTGTTGCTTTTGGTGAAGCCCTGAAACCTGAGTTTTCGACCTATTCTGGTCAAGTTATTGCTAATGCCGCATCCTTAGCGACTCAATTACAAAATCGAGGCTTGAAAATTGTTTCCGGTGGCACGGATAATCATTTGATGTTAGTTGATTTACGTTCGGTGAATATGACTGGAAAACGGGCGGATCAACTCGTTAGTGAAGTTAATATTACGGCGAATAAAAATACTGTTCCTTTTGATCCTGAATCTCCTTTTGTTACCAGTGGTTTACGCTTAGGTTCTCCAGCTATGACCACCCGGGGGATGGGAGAAACGGAATTTATCGAAATTGGAAATATTATTGCCGACCGTCTGTTAAACCCTGAAGATGAAGTGATCAGCGAAGCTTGTCGTCAACGGGTGGCGAATTTGTGCGATCGCTTTCCCCTATATCCCCATTTGAGTTTAAAAGTTCCGGCCTTAGCTTAGTATTTTCAGGGGATTTAATAGATCTATTAAGTGTAGTTTTTTTACTTAGCGATCGCTCTCTAATCAAAAGTGCGATCGCTTTTTTAGCGCATTTTCAGATTTGTGTTAGAATAAAATAGCAGTCTTGAACTTTACATCAAGATTATGATCCAACAACTACAAACCCAAACCCAAACCCCTATTATTTATCCTGATAGTGATGGGCAACCGATGGCTGATAATACGCTACAATTTCAATGGATTGCTACAATTAAGGAAAATTTAGAACTGTTATTTGCTGACAATTCTAATGTTTTTGTAGCCGGGGATTTACTCTGGTATCCGGTTGAAGGAAATAATACGATTCGTCGCGCTCCCGATGCCATGGTAGCTTTTGGTCGTCCTAAAGGTTATCGGGGTTCCTATCGACAATGGCAAGAAGATAATATCCCGCCCCAGGTGGTGTTTGAGATTCTTTCCCCGGGAAATACGATTAAAGAAATGGCGGCTAAATGGCAATTTTATCAACTGTATGGTGTGGAGGAATATTATCTCTATGATCCTGAAAAAGTTGATTTTGCCGGATGGCAACTAATTGATGGAAAATTAACAATTATTGAAGAAATTCAAGGTTGGGTAAGTCCAATTTTAGGAGTTCGTTTTGAAATGGCTGAAGAATTACAAATTTTTACCCCCACAGGAGAACGGTTTTTAACCTTTGTAGAATTGGGGCAAAAACTACAACAAGAAAAGCAACGGGCTGAACTAGCGGAAGCTCGGTTAAAAGAGTTAGAAGAACGGTTGAAAAGTCTGGGAGTTGATCCGAATCTTTGAATCGGAAAAGGGGAAATGGTTATTGGATTAACCACAAGGTATCTAAATAATCAATCCGGGCGGAAGGACTCAAGGCGGTTAATACCTGTTCTCCGTAACTGCGATGTAATACCCGACTATCGAATAATGCCACAACTCCTTGACTGTCCCGCACGGTGGCAACAGCCCGTTGTAATTCACTTAAGGCTGTTGGTAATAAATAAAACCGGAACCAATCCAGATGTCGTTGTTTATAATAGGCAACTTGGGCGGCAACTAAGGGATCTTCTAAGGAGGGAATTGGTAAAGTGGCGATCGCTAATAAATGGGGTGAGGGTAAACTGCCTTGATGTTGTCGCCAAAACTCCCAACCCGTAACTAAAACCCCATTTTCCGCCAAGTTTGTAGTTTCTACCCGCACCCGGGAACCAAATTCTGCCGCCATTGCCGTACTAACTTGAGCTTTTAAAGGCACGTCCCCAATCAGTAAGACCGTTAAACGCTGTACGGATAAACTCATATATAAAATATTGTAAATCTCTTTAATTAAAGCTAATTGATACTGAGGAGTATTGGGTAAAGGAAAGCCAGATGGTATATAAAGTTGGATTAGTTGGCTTTGCCGATCTGGAGTAAATTTTACACCCGTAATTTCTCCGAGTCCCACCGCTTGACGGTAAATTGGGGCGGTTTTGTCCAAATCCAAAGCTCCCCCAATCAATACCACAGGCTGTTGAGGCCAAATCCGACTTAACTCCGATGCCACATCCACGGGCCCACAAAATAGGGAAAATGTTCCTAATCTCCGATCCACAACGGCCCATTTTAATTGTTCTGTCCGTTGCCAACCTTGCCAAAACTGCGACCATTGTACCAAATTTAGATAGGAACTGAGATCAATAACTCCATAAAGTTTCTCAATAATATTTTTTTCAGGAGTTTCTAAAACATAGCATTGATCGGGGTTAGGAGGATGTTTAAATAATATCCTGGTCAGGTGTACCCTGGCATCTCGAATGGTTTCCGCCTGTTGGGGTTGTTGCTGGATCAAATAATTCCAGTCCTGGGGATGCAAACTCACCGTTAGGGTTTGGCGCGTCCAGACTTCCAAATCATCGGCCCCATCAATAACAGTAAGAACCTGTTGCGGAAAGCTGTTATCATCCCTTAAACGTCCCGATAACCAGGCTTGGGGCGTTGTGAGCAATACTCCTGGAAAGTGATCATCGGGCCAGCTATCACCGCGTGTAATGGGTTTATTAGCGATTAAATCGGGATGGTTTAAGGTTTCTGAGTTAATCCAGGGTTGCAAATTCAGCCGTTGGAGTTCGTCCAAAATAGCATCGGGAGCCACCACAATCGCGGGTTGATGCCAGACTAATAACGGTATCCAATAACTAAACCGATAGGAATGATGATAGTGGTTGGGGGGAATACCCGTTTGAATTAAGGCATTTCGTCCCAAGCGTAAGGCTCTGGCCACCAGGCGGGCCATCGTTAGATGATGGGGCCAAGGGGCTTGAGTTTGGGACTTTAGAAAGTTTCGCAGTAAGTTATGGACGTCAACTTCTATCAAATTATAGCAACAGGCAATAGGGAATAGGCAATCTCGAAGAAGGTAAATACTTACTGTGAGCAGCTTTTAGCTTTCAAGAATGTCCTAACAGATGCGACAACTGCTATAGTTCAAAAAGACAAATAGCAATTGCTAGATTTACCATCAATAACTAAGATAATCAAAACTTTCGATAAAATCAATCACCTGTTGAAAATCGGGTAAGTTAGATTGACAGGAATTGAGGGTTAAATCGGCATCGGTTTGACGAGCGGATATTTCATCAAAGCGTTTCCCAAAATTAGCATGAATATGAACAATTAAACTTTGTTGACTGCTATTTTTTAAGATAGTTTGAGTGGCAGATTTAAAAAACAAAGATCGAGAATCACCTTGATTTTCCCGAACTAATATTTTAAATTTATTTCCATTAATAATCACTTGATTCATGGCGGTTAAAATTTGAATTTTTCGATTTTTGCCTAAATTTTCTTCTTTAATTTTTTTCATTAAAGTAATAATGTTTTTTTGCGTCGAAGAAGAATCATCAAAGGGAAAAATTGTCATACAAGCTAGGGGAAATAAATGTTCTTCCCGCTCTACTATAAAAGTTAAAGTTGTGCGTCGATAATCTACTTCAATACTGGGGGGACGACTCATCACTGGATAGACTTGAGCTAATTTATGATAAATTTTCATTAAGATTAAATTAGATTCAAAATCTAACGGAGCATCAATAAAAATTTGCACCAGGGGAAGGCTTTGATGAAAAAACTTTTTCAGAGTTTCGGGATTAAAATGCACAACATGACTATGGTCACCATTGGGGCTTAAATCAATCCATTCACATTTAAGATCTTCAGATTTTAAACTAAACCTATGGACATCATAAAGTTTAGCTCCGGTTAAAGTTGCGCCCGATAAATCTGCTCCTACCCAGTCCGATTGAATTAAATTAGCTTGGGTTAAATCGGCATGAACAAAACTAGCTTTAACTAAATTAGTATTACTTAAATTTGCTCCACTCAAATTAGCACCGCTCAAGTTAGCTTCGCTTAAATTTGCCCCGCCTAAATTTGTTCCCCGTAAATCCGCCCAACGTAAATTTGCCCCAGTTAAATCCGCCCCACTTAAATTAGCATGGGTGAGGTTAACTTGTCGCATTTCAGCATAACTAAAATCCGCCTTGGGTAAGTCAGCTTTAATTAAATTTGCTCCGCGTAAATCAGCCTTCCTAAAGCAAGTTCCCACCCCGAAAATAGCGCGTAAATTCGCCCCGCTTAAATTAGCATAAGTAAAATCTGCTTGTTCAACTTTGGCTTCTCTTAAATCCGCACTATTTAAGTTAGCTTTAATTAATTTAGCTTTGCTAAGTAATACTTGAATTAATTCACCTCTAATTAGTAAACTTTCGACTAAAGAGGCTTCGGTTAAATCGGCTCGGACTAAATTGCTAACATTTAGGGTAGCTCGATCTAAAATGGCTTTACTCAAATTTGCATTACTAAGTCGAGCCACATTAAAATTAGCTCCGGTTAAATTACAGCCACTTAAATTAGCGGCGGTTAAATTAGCGACCATAAAAGAAGATTGACTTAAATTAGCTTGACTCAATTTAATTCGGCTTAAATTGCTTTCATTGAGGTTAATTCCACTAAAATCTCGCTCTCCTTCTTGATATCTTTTCACAATTTGGTAGACTTTTACTAATTCACTTTCACTCATAATAGTGATCCTTTAACCCTGATTAAATGAATGATTATTTATTCTCAGTTATGGCTTAAACATTTATAAAAACATACTAAAATCCTTTAATAAAGTTTAGGATAGTTTCCGTATCAAGGGGTTTGGGGTTTAAATAGGGATTGTTCAGGGATTCCGAACTTTCTGATGAGTCGGAAGAATATCCTAAACTTCTGCCAAAATAAGCATGACTATGGAGGATTAAACTTTGATGGCTAGAACTTCTGAGCAGGGTTGTTGTGGGATTTAGAAAGAAAGGCGTTGAGGTTTCAATTTCTTCTCGCCAAGATTGGGGAAGTTTAATATCTGTCAACAAACGGATCTGTTGAGCTATTTCTACTCCTAATTGTACAATTCGATTGGATAAATGTACCGGAAACTGAGCACAATTCTCTGGAGTTAACTTTTTAATTGCTGTTTCAATCGCATTTTGGGTAACATCAGCATCTCTAAAGGGCAAAATAGCCACATAAGCAACGTTAAATAGTTGTTCATTTGATTCAATTTTGAATGAAATTACCGTGCGTCGTGAATTAACTTCCAGGGTCGGAGGTTGACTCAATAAGGAGGATTGTTGTTGCAGATAATGATAAATTTTAGCTAACATTGTATGAGCTTCAAATCCTAATCGGGTATCAACACTAATTTCTACGGTTGGAAAGGTAGCATTAAAAAATTTATTCGCTTCTTTAGCACTAAAGGTTTGAATTTGATTACTGTCTCCTTGGGGACTTAAATCAATCCAATCACAGGTAATTTCTTCTGCTTTTAAGTCAAAACGAGATACCCCATATAATTTAGCACCCGTTAAGGATGAACCTGTTAAATCGGCTCCGCTACAATCAGCATTAATTAAATTAGCTTGGGTTAAATCCGCATGAATTAAAACCGCATTCATTAAGTTAGCTCCACTTAAATTTGCTCCACACAAACTCGCCCCACTTAATCGAGCTTGTTCTAAATTTGCTCCACTTAAATTAGCTCCATTCAAATCAGCCCAACGGAGATTTGCACCGCGAAGATCTGCCCCACTTAAATTAGATTTAGACAGGTTAACTTGTCGTAATTCACTATTGCTTAAATTAGCACCTCTTAAATCTCCTTTGGTAACACAAGCTCGATGTAAACTAGCTCGTTCTAAATTAGAACCAATTAAGATGGCATCGGTTAAATTTGCCCCATTCAAATTGACTTGTTCTAGGTTAGCTTGTCGCAGAGTTGCTTCTCGCAAATCGGCTTCGCTGAGATTGGCCCCCATTAATAAAGCATTACTCAAATCGCAACGCATCAGTTCAGCCCGAATTAAAGAAGCATTAATTAAAGACGCTTCTCTGAGGTCGGCACGAATCAGATTGGCAACATTTAGAATTGCATTATCAAGGCAGGCGCGAGTTAAATTCGCACCACTGAGGCGGGCAACATTCAGTTTAGCTTGAGTGAAATTTACTTCACAAAGATTTGCACCACTGAGATTAGTAATACTCAAAATGGCTTGACTGAGATTGGCTTGACTAAGATTAGCTCTACTGAGATTAGCTTCACAAAGCAAAATCCCAGTAAAGTCTCTTGTCCCCGATTTATATTTGAGCAAAAGTTCATCGGCATCCATGCCTTTTAAATCTCCAAATTAGTTAAGTTGATTATAATAAATTATAACAAAATATGGTAGAATATATCTACCCGTGAAAGTAGAGACGTTGCCGGCAACGTCTCTACTACAGGAGAAATATTTAGCAAACATTTCATGATGGAATATTAGTTCAAACTTTAAACAATTGTTTTTAAATTAAACTCAATGCCAAATAATTTAATCGGCAATTAAAAAAAATTTAACTCAACTTGACAAAATCCTGGTAAAATTGAGCTTTAAGTGATAAATTTAATAACGCTTTTCCCTAATAATTTTAATGGAGTCTTTATTTATGAATATTGGCATTATTGGACTAGGTTTAATTGGCGGATCACTGGGTTTAGATTTATCCACCCATCGACAACAAACCCCAACCCAAGTTCACAAATCTAACTCCCCGGCGTCTCCACCCCTATCCTATCGCATCCTGGGTATTAGTCTGGAACAACAAACCTGTGAGGTTGCTGTTGAACGCGGGGTTGTGGATGAAGCTAGTGTGGATCTATCTTTGATGAATCAAGCTGACATTATTTTTATTTGTACACCAATTGCTGCGATCGCCCCCACAATTATAAAATTAATTCCCTATTTACAACCCGATACTATTTTAACCGATGTTGGTTCCGTCAAAAAACCGATTGTAGAAATTTGTTCGGAATTATGGCCGAATTTTGTCGGGGGACATCCGATGGCTGGGAATACGAAAACCGGAATTGACGCGGCCCAACATCATCTATTTATTGATAAACCCTATGTAATTACACCTACTAGCAACACTCCGATCGAATCTATTAAAATTGTAGAATCAATTGTGAATTTATTGCAAGCTAAAATTTATCATTGTCAACCAGAAGAACATGATCGGGCTGTGGCGTGGATTTCCCATTTACCTGTAATGATTAGTGGTAGTTTAATTGCGGCTTTAAGATTAGAAGATAACCCCGATGTTGATTTATTAGCCCACTATTTTGCTAGTTCAGGATTTCGAGATACCAGTCGGGTTGGGGGAGGAAATCCAGAATTAGGATTAATGATGGCAAAATACAATCGGGAAGCCCTATTGCGATCGCTAAAATCCTATAAACAAACCCTAGATAAAATTACCAATTATATTGAACAAGAAGACTGGGAAACCCTAGACAAACAATTAAATCAAAACCATTCAGATCGACTAAAATTCCACTTCTAACCCGTAGTGAGTCCTTCAGGACTCTCTGAAGCTGTTAAGCATTTAAACCACGCACCCTAGCGAGGGAGGACGCTCGCACTACACTATACAATTTCTGAATAACCAATTTAGCTGCGCGCGCAGCTTATTCTTATTTTTATTCCCCCTCAAAAACGATGATTAAAAACCAAATCCCATAACCTTTGCGGTAACTGAATCAAATGGTCTAAAAGTTCCTGGTGCCCAATCCCAAATACAAGCTGTAAAATCAATACAATAACTGCGATCGCAATTGCTGTACTAATACTTGCTTTTAATACCTGAACCGCCCAAGTAAACACCAACCAAGCCACCAATAAAGAGGCTAACAAAATAATTAATTCAATCGTCATAAATTAAATTTGTAGAATAGTTAATTATTGCGGGGGTTAATACTTTCATCTTGTACCTTTCATGCAATACTACCCCTTTTTCGAGCTTCCTTATAAGAAATCCCCACATTTCTTAATCCCGCTTTGATCATTTCTTGCTCTAACATCGTAAAAAATCGAGTTCGATCTCCTCCTTTAACCACAGCTTGATTATGAGCTTCTGCTAACACCACCGGATAGCCATATCCCTTTTGAACTTGAGCCATCACCATTCCTAATCCTAACTCTAATTGGTCAGAATTTTCCACCACCCAAGCCGGAACTTCCAAACGGGCGATTTCCATTCCCATATTCACATAACAAAAATAGATTTGGTGATGTTCATATAAATCCAAAATTGATGAATTAGAACGCCAAAAAGGACTGCGTTGACCGGGCTTTAATTGGGATTCCCATAATACCGTATCTCGTAAGGGTTCAAACACTTGACAAGGGGCTTTTTTTTCCGTTCCCGTTGAAATTATTCCCCCTATTCCCGGACAATATTTTAAACAATTAGGCTGATCAAAGGGACAAGCCTGTAATCTTAAAAATGATAAACTTTCACTACTACGAGACGCACTAATATAACCAAATAAAGGAATCCCCGCTAACCGTAATTGTTCCCAAGATGCTAAAATTGGTAATAAAATTAAATCTCTCGCTTCTGATGGTAATTGTTCTAAAAACCAATAGATTAACGAACCATCAACTAAAGCTAAGGTCGGAATATTTAACTGTTGATTCGGTGAAATTTCCAACAATTGACTACCCGATTCTGCTAAAATTATCGCTTCCGATACCGCCCGACGATATCCCATCCATTCTTCGGTTTTAATTCCCCATTGACGGGATAAATATAAGTCTTCAGGACGATAATAAATTTCAGGAAAACTATCTAAAATTGGGTGACGACTTTGACCATAATGTAAAATCACCCGCCCGACATTAATTAAATAACAATAGGCAATTTCATGGGCATTTGGCGCAATTTGGGAACCATCCGTTGCTAAAACCGTATGAGCCCAAGGCGGCGCAGTAAGATCAGGACAATAATTTAAAGGTTCTAAAGGAGTAGCAGGTTTAAAGATCATTCTTGGTTTAAATTCTGCATAGTTACGCATTAAATTATCATCATTTAATTTCGCTTGTTCGATTAAATCTAAAGCGATTTCAATGCGTTTTCTCGATGCTTCTGCTTCTCGATTAATATGTTGGCTCATTCCTTGCATTTGTTGAGCCAATTTGGTTAAATCTAACATAGGTTATTTGAGAGGGAACATGGAAAGGTAGGGGCGGTTTATGTAATATATTTGATCATAACAAATAATCTAAATAACCCCGCCTGACCCAACTTTTAAATCAAGAATTGGATTGAGTTCTATGTAAGATTAATCCTTCATATCCTAAACGGAAATCTTCAGGAGTAATCGAAATTTCTTTAGGATCGGTTAACCCTTGGCGACGATATCGACGAATGGCTTCTAAGGCGGCTTGATTACTCAATAATGCTAAATCTGCTCCATTCCAACCTTCGGTTTCCATTGCCCAATTTGTTAAATTAATATCAACTAAAGGACGGTTTTTATTGTGAACTTTAAGGATAGCCAAACGACTATTAACATCGGGTAAATCGACCTTTAATTGTAAGTCTAACCGTCCGGATCTTAACAGGGCTGGATCGATAGCATCGGGGCGGTTTGTAGTTCCAATTAATAATATTTCTGAACAACTTTGTAACCCTACCCCTGAATCTCCCATATAAGCGCCCCGTATCGGAGCTAAACTATCAATTTCATCAATGAAAATCACACAAGGAGATGCTTGTCTAGCTTTAGCAAATAATTCCCGCACGGCGGCTTCGGCGGCACCTACCCAACGACTTAATAATTCTGGCCCATTCACCCCAATAAAATTAGCTCTCGATTGAGATGCGATCGCTTTTGCTAATAAGGTTTTACCCGTTCCTGGCGGCCCCCAAAGTAGAATTCCACGCGGGGCTTTGGCTCCGGTTTGTTGATATAGGCGGCGGCTTGACAAGTAGCTTTTAAATCTGCCCCTACAAATCCCACCGATAAATCAGCAATTTCTTCTAAATTAACGCTTTGTAAGGGCATGGATTGTGTTATAATATTGAGGATTTCTAGTCGCCCATTTCTATCAGGAACTCGAAAGTGAATTTCTTGATCAAATCTCCCCGGACGTCGTAAGGCCGGGTCAATAGCATCGGGGCGATTTGTTGATGCTAAAACAATCACTCCTTGACTTTTTGCAAATCCATCCATTAATCCTAATAATTGAGCCACTAATCGTTTTTCCACTTCCCCTTCTACTTTTGAACGATGGGGAGCTAAACTGTCAATTTCATCAATAAAAATAATACAAGGCGCTGATTTCGTGGCTTTCTCAAAAATTTGTCTTAATTTTGCTTCAGCTTCGCCATAATATTTGCCCATAACTTCCGGCCCAACAATGGCAATATAACTAACTCCTAATTCCTCTGCAAAAGCTCTGGCGGTTAAGGTTTTTCCGGTTCCTGGTGGGCCGACTAATAACACGCCGCGAGTGGGTTCTAGGCCTAATTTTGCTAACAATTCCGGACGTTTTAACGGAAGTTCAACTAATTCTCGTAATTGTTTAATCACATCTCCTAATCCTCCAACTTCTGAAATCTTAGATGGAGAGTTATAATTTTGGGTGGAAAAATTATGGTTTTCTTCTTTGGTTTCAGCAGATGGCGGAGTAATAATTACAGAACGAAATTCAGTTGGATTTCTAGGAATATTCCCCATTTTGGGAATACTGGTGCGTGAACCTATTTGCACATCGGTTTTAATTTCTCCACTTTTGATTTTCTCATCTAAAGTTTTTGCTAGTTCAAATAATTGCTCAAAACCATCAAATAAATTAGTCATTTTAAAAACCCTACTAAAAATCATGGTTACGGGCGGATTGATTTAGGTTAATTATAGCTGAAAAAATATAATTAAAACCGCCCATAAAACCGTTAATTGTTTTTAACTTGCAATTCGATCTAAAGCCCGTCTTCCTCCCCAACGTTCGACAATTTTATCATCATAGTCATCGGCAATTTCTAACACAGCATTAACGGAGGCTTCTAATTCCAATTTGTCGCAAGTAGAGCCAACAATAGTATGCTCAAAAACAATATCTCCGTGTTCATCAATACCAAAAGCTCCAAATCTCATAATATTATTTTCTCGGAGGAGAAAATGTAATAAATCTGGAGAAAGTTCCACATCCGTCACCACATAAGACCGAGCATTAATGATAGCATCATCTTTTTCCCAAGGAAACACAAATACCTCAATTAATGCCGAACCCATGACCATTGCTAACCCGGGTACGTCTTCTCTAGCACAAGGAAATTTTCCATATAACTCTCGCATCCAGGTGGCAATTTTGTGATAACAGGCTTCTTGTATTGTGGTTTGAAATTGCATTTTTAGCTTTCTCCTTGAACTTTTTCTTAAGTTTTAACATCTTTGGGGTGACTATAAGCCGGGTTTGTATTATTTCTCAACACGGTGAGCGAAAATTAGATCAAATTTGTTAAGTTATTTGTAGAAGTAGCTTGTCCGAGATTCTGCAAATATAGGTTGAGTTATCTGGTATACTTAGAATAGTCAATCCTAAGTTAAGTTTGATTGGAGGGTAAACAATGGATGAAATTGCGATCGCTAATTTAGTTGCTCAAGTGGTTACCTTGCTGGGTTCATTGGGCTTTTTCTTTGTCACGTTTCAAGCCTTGAAACAATTAGAAAAATAGAATTATAGACGCGCTTTAGCGCGTCTCAAACCATCACAATTTAAAATTCCAAATTATGAGTTGAAGTAAAACCATAGGTAAAGTGATTTACCCTTAATAATTTAATATCAATCTATGGTTTTTTAAGTAGACTGAAATTGAAATCCATTCTCATCTGCATAACGATTTAAAAATCGCATGACTCGTTCAAATACTTCTTCAGAGTACACTTCAAAGTAACATTCAACTTTAGAAAGATCCTCATTTTCTGCATAGAAAAAATTAACACCAGTGGGGGTAACTTTAATTTCTCCTTCTTCATCGCGTAACCACAAATTTGTGATTTGCTTCCGATAAGCTCTTAATCTTTCTATAGCTTGAAGACGCTCAAATAGCAAGACAACAATTTTGGTTTCGGAGTCTTTGCGTTTCCGCAGACTAATCCCGCTAATTTCCTCATCTAATCCATCAATAAACTGTACAGAGGTGGTCATAATATTTTCCCTCTTGCATTTTCCTTGAGTTTATCTTATTTTTAAGAAAAACTCAATTTTTTTAGGTTTCAGGTGATATTTGATCCTTGAATAGCTGCATCCACTTGTTTAAAAAGTTCTTCTGGTGTTGAAGAATTGTATAAAATTACATCCGCCAGTTGACATTTTTCTTCTGAAGACATTTGGCTATTAATTCTAGCCTTAGCTGCTTCGGGGGTTAAAATTCGACCAAAATTAATTTTTTCTCTTTCTATCAACCTCAAATATTGCTGTTCAAGAGGACAATAGACAACCCAAATCTCCGTAACTAAATCCGTCATTTGCGATTCAAATAATAACGGAATTACCAAAACGCCAGCGACGTCTAGGGAGGGGTTAACATCAGGAGTAGGGATTTTTGTAGCTTTTAATTGTTTAATATTGTTAACAAAACAATTGCGAACAAACGGGTGAATCTGTTGCTCTAACCAGGTTCGCTCTGATGAGTCTGAGAAAATGATACTAGCCAATCTTTGGCGATTTAAGTTACCATTATCAAGTAGAATATCCCTCCCATAACGGTCAACAATTTGTTGGAGAACGGGTGAACCAGGTTTCACAGCCTCTGTTGCATATAAATCCGCATCCCAAATTGTTAGTTGGTAAGTCGTGGCGAGATAGTTAGATACGGTGGTTTTCCCTGTTCCTATCCCTCCGGTAAGACCAATTAAACGCATAATCCTGTTTTTAAATCTATAATACTATTAATAATTTTAACAGGAATAGTCTATCTGGGTGGCTTCTGTCGAGAATAAATAGTAGATTCCCTTTCGGTAATTGTTTATTAAAGGCATAAACCCTTATGCAGCCTGGACATTTTTTAAAGTTAGTTTTTATCTCCCTTCCTTTAACTGGATTTTGGATGGTTGGGATAAATAGTTTCTCGGATTTTTTAATTAACAATCTTAACATTAATCTTCCCATAAATCGAGTTCTAGCACAATCAATTATTCCCGAACCTAATAGTACAAATACCCTGACTAATTCCGTTGATAATCGTGTAGATATTACCGGAGGTCAACGCTCAGGAGATGGGGGAAATTTATTTCATAGTTTTACTCAATTTAACGTTCCACCCGGTCAAATTGCCAATTTTGTTTCTAATAATTCCATTCAAAATATTTTGACTCGCGTTGTTGGCGGACAACCTTCATTAATTGAAGGGTTAATTCAAGTCACCGGAGGTAACTCTAACCTGTTTATTTTAAACCCCGCCGGAATCATTTTTGGTTCGGGAGCGCGTTTAGATGTTCCGGGTGCATTTACCGCTACAACTGCTACAGGAATAGGATTTAATTCCGGTTTATTTAATAGCTTAGATGCTAATGATTATAATAGCCTTTCAGGGGAACCAAATAGCTTTCTTTTCTCCACATCAAACCCGGGTAATATTGTTAATTATGGAGAACTTAGCGTCGCATCGGGACAAACCTTAAACTTAGTTGGGGGAAACGTTATTAATACCGGAACATTGAATGCACCCGCCGGACAAATTACCATTGCCGCTATTGAAGGAAATAACTTAGTTAGAATTAGTCAAACTGGATATTTACTCAACTTAGAAATTCAAACAGTTACCCCCAATTATGGCAATGATAAGTCCGTAATTAATCCCCTAGATTTACCCAAATTATTGACAGGAAATTCAGGAGATAATCAAGCCTCAAATGTTAATACTTTACCTAACGGAACAGTAGAATTAACCGCTTCTAATCCACAATTTTCTCCTCAAGGCGGGGGAGCTTTAATTTCTGGTTTTTTGAATACAAGGAACACCAGTTTTAACTCATCTTCATCAAATCTTCCTCAAGTTAATATTATTGGCAATGATATTCATTTATTTAATGGGAAAATTGATGCTTCTGGTGCAAATGGAGGAGGAATCGTCCGAATTGGAAGTAATTATCAAGAAAATGGTCTTTTTCCCACAGCTTCCCGCACATTAATTAATGATCAATCTACGATTATAGCCGATGCCTTAACCGATGGAAATGGTGGACAAATAATTATTGGAGCCAAAGATTCAACCCAATTTTTTGGAGATATTAGCGCTCAAGGATTTTCTAATTCTAACCCAACTCAAAGATTAGGAGGATTTGCCACTATTTTTAGTCAAAACAATCTAAATATAGCTGGAAATATTAACCTAAAAACAACTAATTTAACTTCTGGAACTTTAACAATTAATGCCCCAGAAATTAATATCGGAAATCAAGACAAAACCCAAGAAAATATTACCCTATCTGAGCAAACTTTAGAAAATTTTGCCCCGAAAGCAAATGTAGTTATAGAAGCTAAAAATAGTATTAATATTGCCAACTTAACTGATAATGAATTGAACTTTTCAGCCACCAGAGGAACATTAACTTTTACCGCCGATGCCGATAAATCTGGTAGCGGTGGGTTGACAATGAATTCGGGGGATACCATCCGTACTTCCGGCGCTGCAATTGTGATTACGGGGGTAAATTTACTCACAGGAAACATTATTACCCAAGGGGGAAATTTAGACCTAACTACAACCAATAATGGGGGGATTCGGACAGAAAATTTATCGACTTCTGCTATTACAAATGGCGGAAATTTAACTATTAAAAGTGATGGTGATATTGTTACCAATAATATTTCTACCTCTGCCACAGTGAATGGAACTGGAGCCCCGGTAAATCTAACAGCATTAAACCGAATTCAAACCAATAATATTAATACCTCTGGTAGTATTAAAGCTGGAGATATTACCCTCAATAGTTCACAAGGAGATATTATTTTAGATGGTAATTCTTCTAGTATTGATGCCACCTCTAGTCAAGGTTCGGGGGGGAATATTTTAGTGAATACTCCTCGGACTTTAACAACTAATTTAATTGATACCAGAGGTAAAGAAACCGGAGGAAATATTATTCTGAATGCTGAATTAAAAGTCGAAACCCAAGGACTGCAAACCGGAACATTTAACGGTTTAGAAACTGCCACTGGAAACATTGAAATTACCAGCGATGAAATTAATTTCACCGGGGGTGAAAACTCAATTCAAGGTCAGGGTCAAATTGTATTACAACCGGAAACAGCGGCTCAAGATATTGAAATTGCAGGTCAAGAGAATAACTCAGAACTCACATTAAATTTAATAGCTAGTGATTTAAACAGTTTAGAAAATGGATTTAAAGAAATTATTATCGGAGGAAATCAAGGAAATGGAACTATTTCTATAGCTGGAAATATTTCATTTAAAGATCCCGTTGTCATTCAATCTCCTCAAGGTATGATTGCTAGTGGAACACCGTTTCGAGAACAATTTTATACCGTTACTGGTTCAGATAATGCCAGTTTAAAACTATTAGCATCAGAAAATATTACCTTAGGAAACCTACTAACAAATGGTGAAAATATTTCGATTACCAGTCAATCTGGGACTGTTTCAACCCAACAGTTATCAACAGGAAATTCCGCCTCTGCTACGATTCATTTAACCGGAACAGAAATTAATTTATTAGCAGGATTAAATTCCGTTCAGGGTTCAGGAATAATGATTTTACAACCGAGTCA
>JFJP01037646.1_pt1 | contig 24798 bp, 15 predicted proteins | sample 431651 | NCBI WGS metagenome assembly JFJP01 (sample SAMN02602958, study PRJNA72255) | Microbial mat metagenome, whole genome shotgun sequencing project. | biome: fresh water; feature: sink hole; material: water; isolation source: purple microbial (photo- and chemosynthetic) mats found in...
TTTCCCGGAGATATTTTCCAAAAATGTTGGAATCAGATATTTTAACTTTTTCTATGGAGATTGTTCACCTTCCTGCTTGACTTGTGTTGATTCTTCTACAAAGTGTACTTCATGTCCGACTAATGCTCACCTCTCAGGAACTACTTGCGTCTGCGATAATAATTAATATGGAATTCATCAATAAGCCTGCTAATCAATTCCTTCTCCATTTTATTATTACCTTGATTAGAGCTAGTGGACTCTTAATCCAAACTAGCTATGCCTTGACTACAATTTAGTTCAATCCGTATGCAATACCTGCGCATCTGGCTATTTCGTGAATCCAATCAATGGAGCCTGTACATAGACATGTCCAGTCTTTACGGAACATCCCAATTCCTATTGCTAAGCAATTGGATCCACATTGCAAATCTCAAGAATTTCTTAGCTAAAATTGCTTAGCGCAAGTTATATTAGAATTTTACCAACTATAAGTCAGCTTCCGAATCTTTCGCTAATACCATCATCACTTACTGGGACCGCCTATTCTTAAATGAACTATTAAGATATATTGGGAGGTGTTGGAATTTGGTCATAATATAGTTTGGCAATTAGTGTCCCAACTACGAGTTCAAAGTATAATTACTAAGCATATCTCTAATTCGAGATTATTTCCTTCTACGCATTTGACTCAAATGACCATTTTGATTTGGAAATTGACGGAATAAAAACAGCGAGTTATTCTATCGCGAACACCAATGGAGCAACACCAGATTTTAAAGTCTATGGAATATCACTTTATGATGTAGATCCTTCTGCTATTTCGATTGGATTGATATGTATGGCTGCTGGGTCACCTTTTAAAAAGTCTTGTGGACTAAGAAATTTATTTATTTACTTTTTGAAAGTAATTAATTCCCTTTTTTAAATTTAATCTAATATCAAGTGTACTCCTGGGTGCTTAGCCTGTGAAACTGATTTGGACTGCTTTGAATGCGGCACTAATTAAGCTTATGACGAAACAACAAAAACTTGTAAATGCACGGATGGAACTTCTATTATCGATAGTAGTGGAAGTTGTGCAAGTAAAATTTCTAAAATAATGTTTGTTATCGAAAAGAATCCTGCGCTTCGACTAGCTAATATCTTCTTAGCGATTAAACCTGTGGAACTTCATGTCCTGCTGGCTACTATGTTCTATAATATGCGCCTGATAACTTGGTTTGCTAAGCATGCTTTAAAAATTGCTTGACTTGCTAAGGTCCACTCTATTATTAATGCACTAGTTGTTTAACTCCCTATGTATTAGTAGACTAAATTTGCTTGCAATGCCCTGATGGGTACAGCGGATTAAAGTGTACTAATGATTCCTGTAAAAAAAAACAAAAAAAAATATAATTAATAAAAATGAAATAGCTTGGAAACTGGAAGCATCTGACCTCCTAGTAAACTTGAGCGATGGATGGATGGATGGGACTTCTACTGTCACATTTTTCTCGTGTCCCAACCAATACGCTGAAAACTATCTTTAACTAGATACGGCCAACGGATAAGCTATGAAAACATACTCGAATCTACCTCCACATTATGAGCTAGTTCTGGAGTGCTAAGTTTTAGTTGATCCTTTAGGCGTAGGTTAAAATATTCTTATCTCAGTTGATGGAAAATAAGCTTATAGTTTACCAATTGTCTCTGAAATGAGTGCAAATAGCGGAGACTATAATTACAATTATAAATTTTGCAAAGATAGATCGTAACAATTTATTATCTTTACTTTCTCATTTTAGATACATTACTTTCTAAATTCAAACTGGGAAAATTAGCCATAGTAGCCCAACCGCAAAAATTATAGTTTCTGTCGATATAATTCCAACATAATTATTATTTGGCTTAAGGTATGTCAACTTCTATGTGCATGAATGCCATGGATCATGTTTAACATGCACAGGACCTACAAATTCTGATTGTGCGACTTGCCCAACAGGAGCAACCATTAATTTAGGAGTCTGCTCCTGTACCGACCCATTATAATCAATTATAGATGGTTCATGCTCATTTTGGTAGCCAACCCCTTATCATTTTTAATCCACTACTAATATCTGGGAAGATAATTATAAAGCAAACTGTGCTATTGTAGACAATTAACTTTAGGTATGCATTAGTTGCATGGCTGGAAATGTTCTTGAAAATGGTCTTTGTGTCAACTAATGCTCCTAAGGATATGCTTATTATAATAATTATTGCCTCCCATCAAACTAATAAGTGCAAATAAGTAATTATAAGCTGATGCAATACTTGACGATGCAATTCAATTCAATTCATTATAATCCCACTAGCTTGCTAAATATATTTGCGACTACTCCTGATTCAGCTTAATAATTTTAAACTGGCCAATACTACTCTCAATTTGGAAACAAACATATTTTTGGAGGAGTTGGGAATTGGGCTTAAGGTTCGCTAAATTTCCATGTGAGAAGCATCCCAATCTCCTATGCAACCTACATCCAGTACACTTTCTAAGGATTTTACGGTTTTGACTCTAAAAACTCCGAAGGTATAAATGCTTTTGTTGATGATGTCCAAATTGAGTCTAGCTTATATGCGAGTACTGGAAATGAGAATGCTCCCTTAGGAAAAACTTATTACTTTAAAGTTTATGATTATCATTCTTCATTTGATCTTAAACTCCTTTGCGTATCAGTAAATTCTCCTTATGAATAAGCTTGCTCGATCAGTGATTTATCGATAATAATTTTGAAGGTAAATGATATACTGAAAGGGTAATTATATTTAAGTGTATAATTGGCTGTCTTGAATGTGAGAATTCTAGCTAGTGCTTAACTTGCGATATTTCAAATGGTTTCACTTATGATAGTTCAACGGAGTCATGTATTTGTGATACTACTGTCAACTACCTTGATCAAATTAATGGAATTTGTAAATGTAAGGGACATTATTTTTTTTTTGAATTTTTTTTTTCATTTCTAGCAATAACTTGTGCCAATTTCCTATAAATTGGAGGAGATTGTATTACAACTTGCCCTTCAGATAATTACTATTCTAGATAGATTGGAACGAAATTCATTTGTGATCAATGCTACATTAACTGCAAAACTTGTTCAGGGCCATAATATGACTAATGCACTGCATGCTAAACATCTTTCGTCTTCCATAACAACCAATGTGTTAGATGCCCTTAAGGCTCTACTTAAACGGCAACTGGCTGCGTCGAAGATCCAGGTAAGGAATTAATGATTTTAATGATTATTTTCAAGTATTATTGTCCTTGCAGTTTGCGGATCTTCAAAATGGGCAAGCTGATGGATGGCTTGATGGAGCCGGAGCTGCTACATTTCATACATGCCCCAGCATCTACAAAGAAACATATTTGAAATTTGATTCAAATTAAAGATTGGTATCCAAAACTTATTCCAGTTTGAATCCTCATTTCTAAATCCAATTTGAATTTGAAATTCTTTTGGACGCAACTTTAAATGGGCCTATAATTTCAGTATCTCTAGACAAAACTTCTATTTATACTAAAGCAGTTTCTACTCCTATAAAAAATTTCAATGGGGATGTTAATTACAATTTCAAATTTTGTGAAGATAGAAAGTAAAATTTTGCTAATCATTTTATTTTTAGATATTTCTACTATCGATTGATCACACCTGCAGTTACACATACTGCTTCCTCCGCTTTTATCGTAATATAATTTGATTCTTTACCTGTGGGTTCGATCAATGGGGTAAGGTACACGAATGTTTTTATCAATAAATGTCCGGATACATGTTTAGCTTGTACTTCGTTAGCTGCCTGTAGTGCTTGCCCACCTGAATCAACACTTTAAGTAGCTACAGGTTTGTGCATATGTGACGATGTTTTGAAAATGATCACTGAGGGGAAATGCTCATTTTATTAACCAAATCCATTCTATTACTAATTAGATGGCTTATGGCAATCTAATTACTAATCAGAATGCGCCATTGTCAAAAATGAACTAAAGCGATGCTACTAATGCTTCACTGGTTTCTACCTTCAGAATGGGCTTTGCGTCTCTGCTTGCTAGGCAGGATTCACTCTCAATTCAGACGGCATTAACTGTCTACCTTCAGATCACAAGATACCCATGAGCTCCTTTGAGGGCATTAGTCCTTTAATTTCTAAATTTTCCAACATTTAACCTTCCACAGAAGGATGGTTGACCTTCAATACCTAAGCACCTAACAGATAAAACTAGTTTCTGACTGGGCAAATGTACTCTTAACTTTAGAACAAACTTCTTCTTGGTGGAGCTGGATCCTGGGCAAATGGTGCATTCACTTTTGTGCTTTAGAACCTGCCTCCAAATTACGAAATTTATGTTCAATTTCTTGTCTACCCACTTTATGATTTTGATGCTGCTAATAAAGAGGGATTCTACGGATACCTAAATGATATTCCGCTCATGGTCACCGAAATTTCAAATGCTGGGAAAACAGCACCAGTCGTTTTAAAATACTACCTTAACTTACTTGACATACTGTCCTCCTTTAGACTAAGTTTAGGTTGCAATTCACTTAATTCCCCTTTCGAATAGTCCTGTGCTGTCAGCGATTTATAAATAATTCCTTTGAAGGTACTAATTTTATATATTACAAAAACTTTTAGTGTATGACCGGATGCCTGGAGTGTGAGTCAGATTCTGATTGCTTAACCTGCGATGTTAAAAATTCTTTTACTTATGATTCTAAATCTTAAAAATGCGTCTGTGATACTGCAACCAACTATCTAAATGAATAGGATGGAACATGCACTACTATTTCTTGTAGTTTTCATTAAGTAGGTGCAGCCTGTACTACTGCATGCCCAGCTACCTAATTCTTCAGTACAACTCTAACAGCCGGAAAAGTTTGTGAGTAGTGTTTCACAAATTGTAAAACTTGCACAGGGCCTTAGTATAGTGATTGCAGTGAGTGCATAGACACATTTGCCCTTTATAATTAGCTCTGCATTAGATGCCCAGAGGGTTACATTGGCATAAATTGCTCGATTGATGCAAGTTAATTTATTTTCTTTTTTAAAAAATATATTTTTATTAGGTTGGATTGTTTACGCAAATGAATTGCAGGCCGGAGCTATAAACGGGTGGTTGGATGGATCTGGAACAGCAAATGTTTTTGAATGCATTTAATAATACTTCGAAACCTACCTTAAATTAGATGATACTAAGCATCTGGTGACGAAAACCTATGCTAACTTACCTCCACACTTTGAACTATAAATTGAGTTCTAAATACTTATCGATGCAACATTAAATGGACAAAAAATACAGGTCACATTGGATGGAACTATAATATAGGAAACTACTATTGTTTCCTACTTAAGCAGTACAGTTGGAGATTATCATTACAATTACAAGTTCTGTGAGTAAAGAAAGTAATCTTTGGAAAAGATGAAAATTATTATTATTTAGGTATATTTTCTATCAGATCAGCACACCTTAAATAGCACATCTAGCTGATACTGCTACCATTCAAATTCTTATTGACAACTTCCCTGCAGGATCTATCAATGGAGTCAGATATGCTAATTTGTACCTTCATAAATGCCACGAATCCTGCTTAACTTGCACAGGCAGCCTCCCTAATCAGTGCTCTACATGTATCACTGGCGCTACGATTACTTCAGGTGTTTGCGCTTGTGATAATCCTCTATAGACTATTAGTTCTCAAGTCTGCTCTCTTTACCAACCATCGTTCTTCCATTTCTAAATAGACAACACTTGGCAGGTCAATTTTAAAGCCAACTGTGCTTATGTCGATAACTCAATCTAAGTCTGCTATTCTTGTTTCGCAGGGTACTATTTGCAAAAAGGTGTTTGCGTGACTGATTGCTCTTAAGGGTTCCTGCGTTCAGGTAGTAATTGCCTGCCATAATTCTAGAACATTCCTTTTACTAACGTGAAAGCGCTTTCGTTCCAGGTCTCATAATTCACCATTGTCGACTATAGTGCTCGAGGCTGGCTCTAACTAAATGCTGCTTCCCCTTCTAGTAAAAATTAATTCTACACTGGAAGAACTTACACTTAGATGGATAGCAAATTTATAATCGGAGGAGTTGGTAATTGGGCACACGATTCGTTTAAGGTGAGTTTAAGCAATTTGCCTTATCATTATGAAATTTACGTATAATTTAACTTCTACGCTTTCTACGATTTTGATACCCAAAACAACGAAGGCTTCTTTGCGAAAATATTAAATTAAGATATGGCTAATGTAATTTTTTAGAATACAGCCCCAGAAGCATTTCCCTTATGGAAGAATTTCATCTTTAATATATTCGATCAAAGTAGTTCTACTATTCTAGCACTTGGCTGCTCAAGCGTAAATTCACCTTTCGAACAAGCCTGCGGAATAAGTGACCTTCATATAATAACATTAAAGGTATAATTAGGAGTGGATGTGAAACTATGAAATACTTTTTTTCTTTATAGTGCAAGATTGGGTGCATTGAATGTGAAACAGATCTTGATTGCATTAAATGTGATGTAAATGGTTTATTTACATATGATTCTGCGAGCAAGTCGTGCATTTGTCAAACTGGAAAATATCTGAATGAAAAATTAAACACATGTGCAGGTATATACTAACTAATTGGGGAGTATATTTAATTTAGATATCACTTGCCCTAATGTTTTTATTGTCGGAGGGGATTGCTCTACGGCTTGCCCAACTGATGGCTACTTTGTTTCTGGTAAAGCTTGTGAGCAATGCTTCTTGAATTGCAAAGTCTGCACTGGCCCTCAATATACAGATTGCACTGAATGCATGCCCACTTATGGGATGAAGAACCAGCTTTGTATAAGATGCCCTGAAGGCTATATTGGTGCAACATGCCAGCTTGACCCAAGTTGGGTGCTTTCAGTGGGAGAGCTTTAATTAGGCCTAGCTGACGGATGGACTGATGGAGGTGGAACGGCAACTATATTTACTTGCCCGAACTACTACAAGGAATCATTCTTGAAACTGGATACCACTTCAAAGACGGTTAAGAAAACATATAAAACTTTGCCACCTCACGCTTCAGTTCAGTTGGAATTTCAGATATTAGTGGATGTCAGTCTGAATGGTTAAACAATCTCGGTGAAAGTGGATGGAACGCAAGTTACATAATAAGCAATTAAATCTTACTTGAGTAGTTCAGCTGGGGATTATAATTATAATTATAAATTCTGCGATGACAAAAAGTAACATCTGCTTTCTTGACCATAATTTTTAGATATATTTACTATTAAATTATGACCACTTAAGTCACCCACGTAGCTTCGACAGTAGCTTTTGAAATATCAGTAACAGGTCTTTCAGGAACAATTGTCTCTGGTATAAGGTACTCAAACTTCTACATTCAAAAATGTCATGACACATGCCTCACTTGTCATGGTCCCAATAGCAATGATTGCGATTCATGCTTTGTTGGAGCGACTGCCACCTTAGGAATTTGTGCTTGCACTCCTGCTACCTCAAATATTTACTAAGGTGTTTGTACTCCAGCACCTCCTCCAACACCTTTCCACTACCCAGTTGAAAATGTTTGGTCCTCAGATTATTAGTTTGGGTGCATTTCAGTCTCAAACGAGGATAAACGTTGCAATGCATGCTTCCAAAATTTATATCTCCAAAATAGTCTTTGTGTGTCTTAATGTTCAATAGGGTATACTCTAAGTAACAATTACTGCCTTCCAACTAATTAAGCAATTCCCATTACAGATTTTAGAATGATTGACCTCTACACGTCTTAATTTGTTTCACTTTAGTATGGTGTTGAAGGATGGGTGACTCTCTTCTCTCAAAAACCATTAGGTTCGCAATTTTATAGTGGAAAAGACTACTCACAATTGGGGAATAAACATATTTTAGGAGGAGTTGGCAATTGGGCGAATGGCGATTTCAAGTTATCTATCGTAAATATTCCATCTCACTACGAAATCTACATTTAATTCAAATTCTATGCATTTTATGATTTTGATAGCCCGAACGAGGAAGGGTTTAGGATCAGAATTAACAATCAGGAAATTTCTGGATAAGATTATGTGAACACTGCTCCTGGTTTGACCCCAATTGAAAAAGATTTTTATATCAACGCCTATGATTAGTATGGCACTATTCTTCTATATTTAACCTGCGGTAGTACAGGATCTCCGTATGAATAAGCCTGTGGAATAAGCGATTTATTCATACTGCCATTAAAAGTATGATATAGTAATTATTAATTATCCCTTAGTGCATCAGTGGTTGTTTAGAATGTGAAGACGATTTTGACTGTTTGGCATGTGATACTATCAATTCATTTACTTATGATTCAAACACAAAGACTTGTGTATGTCCTTCTAATATGTACTTTGATGTGAATTTAAATATCTGCAAATGTAAGAGAATTCGATCATTAAATATTCTTAGTGCTTGCATGCCCTGCTGGGTAAATTTATCAAATTGGAGCTGGTTGCTAATCTTCCTGTCCTACTTCCTAATTCTATACAGCAACGAGAACTTATGGAAATATTTGTGAGAAATGTTTTGTCAATTGTTTTGAGTGCGCAGGACCCTAGTATTATGATTGCATTAACTGTGATAAGGGTTACTACATCCAAGGTAATTTTTGCTAATAGTGCCCTAAAGACTACGCTTTCAATGGCTATATCTGTGAATCCGTCAACTAAAGTGACTATTTAACTATTTTTAATTATTCTTTAGATTGGTCACTATTTTCAGCTGATCTTATTGCAGGTTCTGCTGATTTATGGGTTGATGGAAAGGGTGCAGCAACATTCTTTACTTGTCCGAGCCAATACAAAGAGTAGTACTTATAATTTGACACAACTAATTGGTCCGTCAAAAAGAGTGTAACTGGGCTTGATAACCACTTTTAGCTCAGACTTCAATTCAACTTGCTACTTGATGCTTCAATGACGCTTAATACTGTTTAAGTGAAGTTAGATGGTGTGATAGTTTACACCGTTCCTATTACCACTATTATAACAACAATCATCGGAGATTATAATGCGAATTGGTAATTTTGCGACAAATAGAAGTAATTTAATTTTCACAATTTAAATATTTTTATTATATCATATAAAGGTTTATGGAATATACAATTAATACTCCAAATATTCTACATTCTGCTGGCAGATTTGATGTTTCAATTTCAATTTCTAACATAGTCAACGCACCTGCCAATCCAATTGGAATCAGATACTTCAATACCTTTATTGACAAATGCCATGCCTCCTGTCTTACTTGCTCGGGAGAGCGCTATGATTAATGCCTTACTTGCCCTGGAGATTCAGTTTTACAAAATGGCTAGTGCTAGTGTTAAGATTACTATTATGTTTTAAAACAGAACTGCGAACTTTATTCACCGACAGGCTACTATATTGGATAATAAAATGCTTGGGTCACAGATTACAGGAATAACTGCCTAGAATTTGACTTAGAATTAAAAGTTTGTCTTAAATGTTTAACGGATTTCAATATATGGAAAGGAAATTGTGTTGTTACCTGTCCAAGTTATACTACGCTGATTAATTCGTAATGCTTGCCAGAAGATTTAGCAATAACGCACTACGAGTACCTTGACTATGTTATTTAGGCATTCAATTCGATTGAGCCCGGCATTGATAATCAATGGATCTAGTCTCACTTCGCTTTCAATCCAATTTAAGCTCCCGATTCAACCAGCTGGGTAAATCAGTTGAATTCTAAAAGCATGCTTGGAGGAATGGGATCTTGGGCTCAGAATAAATTTTCCATTTTCCTCAATTCGATGCCTCCTCATTACCTTGTATTTGTGAGGTTCTAAGCTTTCGCGTTTGGAGACTTTACTAAGACATAATCAGAAGGATTCTAAATTTATATCGGTGGAGTAGTTGTAACCAATTAATTGATAGTGAATGATCCTGCTTCATTAGACCCTATTCCTTAATTATTCTCAATAAATTCATATGATCAAAGCTCATAATTCAAAATAGACATCGAATGTGTATCAATAGGATCCCCATTTGAATAAGCGTGCGCTCTGACTGATTTGTCTGTGATAATATATAAGGTAACAAATGATACAAATTCATTTCATAGTGTATGCCTGGATGCCTGGAATGTGAAACTGATCTTTCTTGCCTAACATGCTAGGAAAAATATGATAGTGTCAACTCAGTTTGTGTTTGCAATGATGATGTCTTTTTTGATAAAGTAACAGGAGTATGTACAGGTAAAATTTACTTATTGGACTATCTATTTTTATCTTTAAGCGCATTGCGATGGCTCGCTTAATGAGTACCAGTAGCCTGATAACAAAAGCTGTGCTACTAATTCATGCCCCGAAGGATTCTACAAAAAGGATATTTCCGCAAAAGTCAAAGTTTGTGAGGCATGCTTCATCTACTGTTCATTCTGCACTGGACCTCTTCATACTGATTGCACTTTATGCACTTATCCTTATGTTTATTAAGATGATTTTTGCTTGCCTTGCAAGGTCGGATTTACTAATTTTGGCGGAATCTGTGTAGAAAATGTCTAAAGTAAAAATCAATATAAAGAAAACTATACTCTTTAGATTGGCAATTCAAAGGAACTGAAATTAAGGATAGTACAGATGCTAATACCTGGGCTGATTCAACTGGAGCTGCTATTTTCTTTACGTGTCCTAGCTAGTACAAGGAACAATTCCTCCGATTTGATACAACTAATTATAAGATAACGAAAACTTACTCTGGTTTGGAGCCACATGGGCAGGTCAAACTTTTTTTCCAGCTAGTGGTTGATACTGATTAGAATAATAATAGTGTGATCGTCTTAATTGATGGAGTTCAATAGTTCTCACAATTAATCACTAAAACCCTAAATTATTACGATTCCTATGAAAGAAGCTACAGTTTTTGCGATATTAATAGCTTTGTTTACTTTTAAATCGAAACGCTACCAATAACTCATAGTTCAACTTCAGCAACAATTGTCATCACTTTTGCCTCTCCAGTCCGTTCGAAACTCGGTATTATGGGAATTCGTAATATGAATTTCTTTGTGAATAATTGTCACACTTCCTGCGCAACTTGCAATGGACCTCAATATGATAAATGTCTAACCTGCCCACCTGGCTCATTGCTAGATACAAACACAAATCAGTGCCAATGTACAGCACAAAAGAACTACATTTTCAATCAGGTTTGTACGGACATCCCTCCAACTGGTTTCTATTTCCCGAATTAGAATGCATGGGTAGTTGATAACCGGTAATCGTGCAAGTCTTATGACCCAATGCTGAATTTATGCACTATGTGCATTTTAGGCTATAGAAATCTTTAAGGATCTTGTGTTGATGCATGCCCAAGTTATAACTAGGTAAATGGAGTCAACTGTGAACCTATTGGCAGTTAGATGATTAGCTCTAACTACCAATATTTGCTTAGCGCCTTCGATAGAGTAAATCCTTAAGTCACAAATGGTTGGGTGAAGAACTACATGTCTCTTTCATCTGGCATCTATAAGCAACTCTATACGAAATCCCTATACTCGTAATATTTAGAAAGTTAGATTCTTGGTGGAGTGGGAAATTGGGCACATGAAGCCTATTCTATCAAATTAAAGAAGGTTCCTGGCAATCTCCACATCTACGTACAGTTGACCTATTACTTTTTCTATGATACAGACGCAGCTAATCCAGAAAGCAATGAAATTTATGCAAACGATGTATTGATGGCTGGTGAGACTTTTCTTGACTTAACTCTCCAAAGCACTCCTCTAAGCAAAGATTATACCTTCTATCTTTATGATGAAATTGACACACTTACAATAAAGCTTTATTGCAACTCAATATACAGTCCTTATTATTAATCTTGTGGCGTTTCAAATTTAATTATTGCTATTGAGAGAGTAATTTGCTATTTATAATTATTTTCATCATTAGTGTATTCCTGGATGTGTTGATTGCGAAGATCAATTTACATGTAATTCATGCAGAGCTGATTAAGTCTATGATGATATAAATTAAGTTTGTAAATGCACTGATCCAACAAAATATTTAGACACTTAAAGTGGCTTATGCTCAAGTAAAATTAAATATATCTTTAATAAAAAATTTAGTTGGCACTTGCAAATCTGCCAATCATGAAATTCTATAGCCTGATTATACCTGCGTTGCTACTCCCTGTCCTGATGGCTATTACACATATGATACCTATCCAGCTTTTGTCCAGTGTAAGAGGTGTTTCCCAAATTGTAAAGTTTGTATCGGTTCAAATCCATCCAATTGTCTTGAATGTGATTAAAATTTAATAATGTAAGAGAACTATTGCTTACCTTGCCCACCTGGAACAACTAATAAGATCACTTACTGCGAAGTTTCAATGCCTAGTAACTATAGGGGAAAATCATTAATATATTATTCTCATTAGCTTTTATTTCTTTTTAACCCGATTCTACAATACCATATTAATCAGAAATTTATGATCAAGCTACAGCAACCGATTGGATGGATGGTTCTGGCACTTAAAACTTCTTTACCTGTACTAATTAATATCAAGAAGCGTTCCTCAAATTTGATGATTTAAGCAAATAGGCAAAAAAGGAATATAAAATATTGCCTACTCATTTTGAGGTAAAAGTTGGAATGCAAATACTGATGGATACAAAAATTGATGGAAGCAAACTATAAATTCTAATAGACGGGGTTTTAGTCTCTGAAACATTGGTGAAAAACTAAATGAGTTCAAATAGCTAAGATTATACTTACAACTATAAGTTTTGTTCAGATAGGAGGTATTTTCATTTAAAAAATAAAATAAATAAATAGTTTTATCTATTATTAAATCGAGACTTCTGCCCTCCCACATTCAGCTTCAACGGCAATGGTGACTGCACAAATTGATACTCTTCCTAGTGGAGCAATAGTAGGAATCAGATATGTGAACTTCTTTATAAATCCGTGCCATCCATCCTGTGAAACATGCAAAGGTCCTGGATGGGAAGATTGCCTTACATGCTTTCCTAACTCTGGCTCTAAATTATATTATGGGGAATGCATGTGCGATTAAGATAATTACTATATAAACGAAAATGTTTGCCGTTACTTTAGCCCAGAATTTAATACAGATAGCACCTTATCATTGGCAGGGTACTATTTCCCAATAGAAAATATTTGGAAATCAGATTACAAGTACAACTGTGATGTATTTGACTTATAAACTCAAATGTGTAACAAATGCTTACTAGGATTCAACCATTACAAAGGCACTTGCTTGATTGCATGCCCTTCATTTACTGATGGTACAATTGTAGTCGGTTTCTGCCTACCAAGTGGCCGAACTTATACTGAACTCGAAATACCATAAATGAAATATCTACTCTCTGAGTTCTTTACTATTTCACCTTAAGTGAGTAGAATTTGGGTAGGTGCAACATTTTCTGGTACTCCTAGTGATAGTTTTATAAATTAAATGTATTCTCAGTTAAATAATTAGTATATCCTTGGTGGTGTTGGAATTTGGGCTTAAGAAAGCTATATAGCAAAGATTTCAAATGTACCTCCCAACTACGAGATTTACCTATCATTCACATTCTATGCATTTTATGATTTTGATGCAAGCCATTCAGAAGGATTTGTAGTGGCTTTGAACAATGAAAAGACTTCAGAGCAGTTTTTTGTTAATGATAATAAGGCAAGTCCGTTAAGTTTCTAGGAAAATTTAAGAATTTTTGATGTAAATGATCAACTAACTATTTAATTTGTCTGCAAAACAACTAATTCTGCGATGGAGCAGGCTTGTGGTTTAGGGAACTTAAATATAATCGCCTTTAAAGTATTGAGGGAAAATAAATTATCTTATAAATTCGGCCGATATATTATTTGTATCTATTCTATTACTATCAATATTCTCTGGAAGTTTATATAAATCTATATATATATAACTATCTATTTATATTAAGTGCATTCCTGGTTGTATAGCCTGTGAAAATGAATTTAGTTGTTTAAATTGCATTCTTGGAGCTACTTATGATATTAAGAATAATATTTGTCTTTGTCCAACAGGTTATATAATGAATAGATTATCAGGTTTATGTGAAGGTACTTTCTTCGCATTTTTCTTATTATTTAGTAAATGAATGTCTATAAAATGGAATTCTTAATAGTTTTAAACAGCCTGATGGTACTTGCATGGTTAATCAATGCCCAGATGGTTACTTTACTAATATTTATTTGATGGTCTGTGAGTAATGCTTTTTAAATTGCAAAACATGTTCTGGCTAAACACATGATCTTTGCAGCGTCTGCAACGACTCATTTATACTAACGGCATAATTTTGCGTTCATTCCTGTCCTGATAATTGTAAAACATGCCTTCCAACAAATATTTGCCAATTATGCGATCCAACATACTATATTTAACCATCAAAACTGAGTTGCGACTTAAATTGCCCAGGTGGATATTTTAAGGATGTTGATCCTTAAACATCTGCACTCTTCTGTTAAGCTTGCGCCTAGCCATGCATGACTTGCTCAACTACTGATATGTTGAGCTGCACTGCCTGCTTTTCTGGCTACTTCTATTAAAATCATTAATGTTTGTAAGCATGCACAAAAGGCTATTATCTTTCGGATAAAATTAATTCCATATGTTCTATTTGCGCCGCAAAATGTTTAACCTGCACTAATCTAGACACTAACTGCCTAACATGTGCTTAAAATAAGTAATAATATAACCTGATTTATAAAAAATTTTCGAAAGAATCTTCTATAACAATGATTGTCTTGATGTCTGTCCTGTTTCGTACTTTAATCTTTTTGGAAGTTGCACTAAATGTATCGATAACTGCTAGACTTGCTCTACTACAACTACTTGCCAAATTTGTGATGGTGCAAATAACTATTATAAATAACCAAGCCTTACTTGCACTTAAAATACATGTCCAGATAGCTTCTATGGAATAACTATATCAAGCACCGAGAAAGTCTGTGTCAAATGTTCTACTCTATGCAGAACATGCACTGGTTCATCAAAAAAAAATTAATGCCTTACTTGCTTTAATAATTATTATTTGGAAATCGGTGAATGCAAAATTGCATGCTCTTCAAAGTACTATAAAGTAGAAGCTGATAAATCATGCTAGCTCTGTACAGCCCCATGCTTAACATGTGACACTATTTCTACTAATTGTCTATCATGTTCATCCACCAAGTAAGTTTTAAGATTTCTTAACTTTTTTTTAATAGAGTCCTCCATCAAAGCCAATGCTTAACTTCTTGCCCAACATCATTTTATAATAAAAGTGGAAATTGTGCACCTTGTGAAAATCATTGTATTAAATGCCGCGACGGTGCTATATGTCTCGCCTGTGAGGTAGGCTATAAATATGACAAAGCAGATTGTGTTTCGATATGTTCCACTGGATCCTACTTTAACAATACTAAAAATAAATGTCTCCTATGTAATGCTAGTTGCTTGACTTGCAAAACGGCTTCAAATGCTGATTGTCTTACATGCAACTCATCTAAAGTTTTCTAAGATAACTATTGTCTTGACAGCTGTAAGAATGGATTCTTTAATGAAAATGGATTTTGTCTTCCCTGCAAAAACGAATGCAAAAATTGTAATAGTTCAAATGGAACATGTATAACCTGCAATGCTGGCTTCTTTTTAACAGCTAAACTAGATTGTGTGACAGATTGCGGTGAAAGTAATTTTGCGGATACAATAGTATAATAATGTATTGCTTGTGATTCCTCCTGTTTATCATGCAATGGGTACAAGAAAACTCAATGTTTGTCATGTTCACCTTCCTCAGTGACAAATTAATTCTATATGTATGAGAATTAATGTTTGGATATTTGCCCACTTGGATTCTTTCCAAACATGAACAATTATTTATGTGAAGAATGCACAATTGGTTGTGCTGAATGCACTGGTCCTACCATGGATGATTGTACATTATGCATGGATACGGTTTTCTTGAAAAACACTAAATGTTTCAATATATGTGAAGATACCTACTATGGAGATTAGGCTGATTTAAAATGTAAATCTTGCGAAGCAAATTGCAAGACCTGCATTTCTGCAACAGTATGTAAAATATGCTTAAGTGATTTCTATTTATTCAATGATAAATGTGAAATAACCTGCCCTGATATATACTTCAAGAATGATGTTCTATGGTAAAGAATTATAGGTAGATTTAACTATTTTTTAAAGGACTTGTTCAAAATGCTTTAACACCTGTAAAACCTGCTAAACTTCAGAGGATAATGGATGCTTGATCTGCATAAGCCCTAATTATTTCCTTGATGGATATTGTTTGCCATTTTGCCCAGATAATTATTACCTCGATCTGATTGGCTCTACTTGTAAATTATGCGATATTTCCTGTTCAACCTGCAATGGACCGGATAGCACAAATTGCTTAAGCTGCAAAGATGTATTTTATTTTAGTTATTGACTTTATCTTTAAATTCAAGTCCTATCTTTTAAATTCAACCTGCAAAGCAACATGCCCTGATAGTTTATTTCCTTTAGATTCTGCTAATACTTGCGAAAAATGTGATACCACTTGCACCAAATGTTTCGGGCCACTTCCAGTTCATTGCACTAGCTGTTCTGGAAAGTTCTATTTAAGTGAAAATAAATGTCAAGTAGCGTGTCCTGCTGGTTCATATCAGGATAGTGCAACGTCTACCTGCTAACCGTGTGACCCTTCCTGCAGTAATTGTACAGGTTTAGCAAATACTGCTTGCTAATCTTGTGTATCGGGGTACTTCTTGGAGGTAACTAGTTGCTCAAAGCAATGTAGTATAGGTAGAGAACATATTCATTTATAAAATACCTTTCACTATCAAGGTTCTTTTGGAGATTCGAGTGCTAATCTTTGCAAAGTTTGCTTAGCTGGTTGCTCGGATTGTGTTAGTGATCAAGTAAATTCTTGCCTTTTTTGTAGTACAAACTACTTTTTGAAAAATAGCGATTGTGTTACAGTTTGTCCTACTCCATTATTTGGTGATGCAGTTAGCAAGACCTGCGTTCCGATATGTCCTTAAAAATACTATGGAAACGCCAATACTTCTATCTGTGATTCTTGCGACCCAAGCTGCTCAACCTGCTCAGATTTAGGGCCAAACAAATGCACTTCATGTGAATTGAACTAATTGCTTAATGTTGCAACTGGTACCTGCTAAGCAATCTGCCTGCCTAATTAAATCTTGGATGAATTTTTCAGATAATGTGTAAGTTGTGATCCTACTTGTGCGACTTGTCTGAATTCGTCTCTTTACGGTTGTACCAGTTGCTCAAGCAGTTCCACTTTCTTCATGTATTAGCAAACATGTTTAACTACTTGCCCTGATGGGACTTACTCGGATATCGAATAACGACTATGCTTACCTTGCGATCGATCTTGCAAGACTTGCAATGGTCAAGTGGCAAATTAATGTTTAACCTGCTAAACAAATCTACTTTTTTACAAGAGTATTTGCTACAATTAATGTCCTGATCGTAGCTTCCAAAATGGCACGATCTGCTAGCCCTGCAATATAGCTTGCTAAAAGGTAAATAAATTTTTGTTATTATTCCTTTTAAGTGCATTGACCACACAACTATATGCATTGTTGACTGTAAAGCGCCTGAGGATTGCACTGCTTGCACAGTTCCCTATTAAACCGGTTGTTAGGGTTGTGCTGGGTCGCTTAACTTGCTAAATGGTTAATGTTTGTCAACTTGCCCTGATGGCTACATTGCTTAAGCTAATGTATGCTAACCTTGCACTTCACCTTGCTTGTAAAAAATTATATCATAAAAAAATAAAAATTTAATTAACAGAAGTTGCGTTAATTAACTGACAAATTGTACAGTTTGTAGCATTGGCACATACCTTTATTTAAACACCTGCCTGACAGTTTGCCCGGATAGATTTTTTTCCGATGGAATCAATTAATGCTTGCCCTGCAAAACATAATGCTTCCAATGCTTCGGAGATAGTGACAAAAAATGCACTGCCTGCTAGGCTAGCAACTATCTTTACTAATAATAGTGCCTATCAAATTGCCCTGATGGATTTTACCCAGATGATCCAAGCTTATCTTGCCTCTATTGTTTCAATAATTGCAAAACTTGCGATGGCGCACTCTATAGTAATTGCACCAGCTGCAAAGATGGATTTTTCCTTTCTGGAAGCGAGTGTACCAATACTTGCGCTGCTCATTACTACTATTCGTCTGTCGACTTGGCTTGCATAATATGCGATCCTACATGCGATTCATGTTATGGAAAATTATCCACAGAATGCATCACATGCAATGCGAAATTCTACCTTTACGAAAATTCCTGCTTAAATAATTGTCCTATTGGCTTCTACAATTATTAAATTGATCGTATATGTGAAAGTAGAATTGGGGGTGGGAGTTGACCTTAAATTACTTTCTAAAAAATTTTAAGGATGCGAACTTCAATGTATTTCATGCCTTGATTCAGCCGATAATTGTGTTGCATGCTTTGGTAATCGTATTAATCCACCTATTTGTTCTCCTCCTGTGGCAACTCAAGAAGACTCAACTTTAATGAATAGCCCATAATGTTCCAGTAGGTGTTTAAGCTGCTCAAGTTCAGTGGAGAATTGCTTAATATGTTCAAGTGATCGATTTTAAACGGCACCAGCATGCTCATGTAAACCGGGTTATTTCGAAACCTCAAATTTTTCTTGCTAACGTATTCCATTTTAAATTTTTATTTTATTTTACTTAGAATGTGATGCAATGTGTGAAACTTGTTAATAAGCATCAAATATGTGCCTCACTTGCTCTGAAAATAGAGAAAAAGAGAACGGCTGTAAATGCGAAAATGGAAAATATGAGGATCCATCAACCTATCAGTGTGCTTATTGCTAGTTTGAATGTGCTACATGTGATAAATAAAATTAATGTCTAACTTGCAAGGGAGATCGTGTTCCTGCAAATGGTGGACTTCCTTTATGTGACTGTCCAGATGGATACTTTGATGATCAAATTCACGCCCTCTGCTAGCCATGTGATGTAAAATGCGGAACGTGCACTCTAAATGCTGAAAATTGCCTTACTTGCTCAAATCTAGCGCGAATAAATGCTCCAGGCTGCATTTGCGGACCTGGATACTTTGAGAGTGGCTTCAATATTTGCAATAAGTGTTCAGTTGCTTGTTTAACATGTGATAATATTACAGGCAATTGTATTGATTGTGCAGGAAATAGGGTTGGCCCAGTGAGAGGTTATTGTAGTTGTCCAAGAGGAAGTGATACCAAATTATCAGCTGAAAGCGCTTGGTGTGCAAGTAAGATAGATTTCTATTAAAAATATATTTCTTTCAGGTTGTGAACATGGTGTCCCTTCATTTATTTTGCTTCGGGACCTGAGCGGATTCGAAATAACATTCGGTAAATAACTTGATACTTCAAGAGGAGAGTACATTTGCGAATTGTTATTTGCAGAAGATATTCTTGCAACATTTGGGACAAAATACAGCTGCAAACATGATAAATACAGCATAGTGTTCACTTTTGGGAAAGATGCCTCTGTTAATATACAAACAGAGCTATTATTACAAAATAACGATTAAATTTTATTTGAGGGATGTAGTGATGGAACAACTCGTCGTAGGCACCTTTAATCATCAAGTTTCCCTGTGATGCACCCAACAAAACTTTTAAAGCCTCTAATTCCAGATACTTTTCTATTGCCTTAAATAGTTTTTGATATCTCTCCTTAATCGATTTCCCTTTGTGTTGATACAGTCGTGAAGGAATTAGACAGTAAATTAAGTGGGAATAGGAAACTCGCTTTTATTAAATGGGAAATTATTGATCCTTCTAGTTATTCAATTGGAGTATAAGCAATTCTCTAAACATTGGTAGATTAAGCGAATTCTAATCTTGCTAATAACATTCAAGAGTTCCTAATCCCTTCATTTACTTTACCAGCTTATTCAACATTCTAGTTTCTGCTAACTTTTTAAAACTTTATCGGATTAACAAACACGGCAACCTTAACAGTAAATACAGCAGGATATACCGTTCTCTTAGCCAGTGTTGACCATAAGATTGACTACGCCGGTTTCTATCGAAATGAAGAGATTAAGGCTACAGCTACTGCTTCAATTTAGACATGCTTTAAAGGAATGTTTAAGCCTATAAGTGCAAAAATAGATTATTTCTGGCATGTAGATGAACCAATAAACCTTATTAGCCAAGACTTGTTTGCAGGACAGATGGATTCCCCAATTGGTTCTATTTAACCTTTGGATCTTCCAAGTTATTTCTTTAAAGTAAGCACTAATCCAAGGATCTATTTTGCTGCTATCGTTGCCACAGAAAAGCTATAAATAAATGATTACTTTAACTTCCCAATCTTAACATCAGGATTTACTGCTACCGTTGATGGCGGGAGTCGCTAATAAGGAGCAAACTAGCCTCTCAATGTAACAGTTGTAATCGAAAATAAAGACTTATCCCCCGATGAGTAAGCAGCTATGCCATTGACTTACATATGGTCATGTAAGAGCTTAGTTACAAATAGTCCGTGTTCTAATGTTTTCGGCAAAATTCTTGATTTTACTGATACCACTTAGGCTACTTAATTGTATTAACCTAATTTTTTCCAAACTGATGAGGCTTTAACTTTTACAATTAAAATAATAGATCCTAATAAAAAAAGAACAGTTTAAACAGATGCTACGATCATCATCGGATAATTAATATCGCCTTCACTAAGTATCAAGGTTCCGGACTCTTATCTTACAACCGAAAAAGGCTTGAATTACTATGAATAGTTGTAATTTTAACTCGTATATGGAACTAATGATGACCCAGACTCACTATTTTATGCTTGTGCAATAGTTTACAACATGCAAGTTTAGAGCACTTTTACTTTTGAATAGATGCAATTTAAATTGGTCTTAAAAAACTACTTTTCCGATTTGTCAGCACAAATTGGAAACGAAGTTATAATCAAAGTCACTGTTTACAACCCTAAATATTTCCTCCCTTCTTTAGCAGAGCTAAAATTGAAGTTCAATATTCCAGTGTTCGGGTGCAAATTTAAGGTAACTCCTTCCAAAGGCAAGGAATTGATAACTTTGTTCGAGTTGACTGTTAATGGTTGTAGTGAGCCAGTTGATGCAAGTTACGAATTCTATTTTTACTTGACAAAAGCTGATTTTGATGCAGATATGATGAAAGGAATTTCTTATAACTCTTAATTGTTATTATAGAAATCTCCCTTAAATAAGTTGAAAACTATACTTCCTGCTGGATCTGGCGAAAGTTTAATTTTGGTTGCAGTAGTTTATGATAAAGATTAAGGAATTTCGAATTATACACAAAAAGTAGATGTTTCCAACCTTACTACAATCACTCCTAGTTAAATAGAAGCATCCTATAATGTATAGCAAACTGTGGGTAGCAAAATACTGTATTTAACATAAGTTATCATGAAGGTAGCTTCTAAGACAGATCCTGCTTTGTTCGATTTCTAAATGGAATTACTAACAAAAATAACAGCATTAAAAAGTTAAACAACTGATGAATTGCTATTGGAAACTGCTGATCAAGCAATATAAGTTCTAATGGGAAATCCTAACATAGCGAATTAAGCTCTAGCAGGAGATTAATTTGATAAGCAAATGGATTAGATATCGCTAACTATTGATCAATTGAGCAAAAAAATATATTCTTTGTACCTCAAAATATCAGATGGGTCAGCGACTCCTAAAGAATAATAAGATTTCACTTAATAGTCAAGAGCGAGATTAGTTGCTGCAACATAATTGGACAACTTCATGTCTTTCGTTGATAAATAAGCTGGCGATGAATTAGCAAAATTATCATCAGATCAACTTATTGCATTAGATAATAAATATTAGAAGCTAATCGCTATTGTTGAGAATCTCAAGAGCTAATTATCTATGACTCTATTCCTCAACGAGGAACCAAGCATCGTTGATAGCAAAGCCTTCTCACTATCAGTCAGAATTCTAACCTAAGCAAAAGTCATTAGTTTGGTCGGAAATGTCTTTGGGTCCACTTCTAGAATATTAGAATCCTATTACGATTATGAAGATGAAGACTTTGAACCTGACGTCAAATTTAGAAATCTCTAGGATGTTCCTTAACCTACGAAATACACTTAGTCAATGATTGTATATAATTCGAATCCTTATAAAGCGGAGAAGACATTCCCGAGGAACACAACAATGTACCCGGCGAAATACCTAGATATTGTAGACGAATCAAAGTCGTCTATTCAACTTTAGAAAAGAGTGTCAGTAGATTTTAAAGCAGATCCCAAGAAAAATATCACATGTACTCAGCGTTTACCAAATAAAGATTCAAAAGATTGGGGTGAAAATTGTTCTCCAGAAAAGAGTTCCGATGGAAGAACCGTTTCTTGCAGGTGCTAATCACTTAATCCTTGCGCGATTATGGATGCCGTATTTGATTTGATTGCAAAGAAGTTTGGTTAGTCTTTTGGTGCGGCAGGGCTAGAGGCTCTTGCCAATTTTAAGTTCTGGTTAAGTCCTATTTTCTACATTATCGTAATTTTGACATTTTTATATATTACTTTGCTCTGTTATGGAATCAAATTGGATAAACAGGAATATCCAATTGTAATATTTTTATTTTTATAATTTAATTAATAGTACTTTGCCGAAGAAAAAATTAGGAAGGATAAAGAGGAGAAAATGAAGTTGCTTAAGGAAGAAATTGAAAAAGAAGAAAAAGAAATAAGAGATAAAATCGATGCCAAAAATGGAGTAGTCAAAGGGGATAAGGATAAAGATGGCAAGGATAAGAAAACCGATAAGAAAGACAAAAAAGATGAAAAAGATAAAAAGGATGACCAAAATAAAGATAAAATGGGTGAAAAAGATAAAAAGGGTGAAAAGGATAAAAAGGGTGAAAAAGATAAAATAAATGAAAAATAGAACAAGGATGAAAAAGAGAAAAAGGATAAATAAGAGAAAAAGGATGAAAAATAAGACGAAAAATAATTATTAAAATAAGAAGAAAGAGGTGAGGACAAAGTAGGATAGAATCAAGATGATAAAATAGTTCAAAAGAATGCATAAGAAACAGGCCAATAAAAAGAAAATCAAACTAATATATTGTAATCAGAAATTGTGAATCCTAATTAAATCGATTTGAACATTGGCGCTCATGAATCTGATCAATAATAGTTTATTTCATAAATTCCAGAAGGTGGAAGTTAATTAACGTATGCTCCTGAAAAAGTGTATGTTGTCAAGTATACAGAAGGGGACGAACGACTGAGAGATTCTTTCCACGAAGAAGACACAAAAAAAGTAGCAAGGAAATAGGCAACAACACTAGCGGCAAGCTTAAGAAAAGGTCATTTTTAGAATTTCATCTATGTAATTTGCTATTTTGTGAATCAGTTTATTATAAATTTAGAGATCTCACCCTGCTCTTTAAGTATTTCTTTTTGACCCAGAACGTTCTAGAGCAGTAAGACATACTCAGTATTATATCATTATGATTGGAGTTATATCGATGACGGTTACATTTGGTGCTGAATTCACACCGTCTAATACTATTGTCACAATAATTGCTTCTGCTTTAATTACAACTGGAGTGAATATACTTTGCAGTGTTCCCTTGAATCAAAAAAATAAATACGTTTAGGGAATTGGATTTGTGTTCAGTGTTGCTGCTTTGGCTATGTACTACTATATGCTACTTACGCAAACTGCTCTGAAAAGTGCTGAGGATTAACAAATTGTTAATGTCTGGGTTGGCCAATGGCTAATCACTACTTTTTATGATAATTTATTCTAAAAGGTATTATAAGGAGCTTTGAAATATGTGATTGGAATTTATTTGCATTTGAACTACACTGTTGGAATTTTAAAGGTAAATAATTAAATTAAAAAAATAACATTAGATTGTTGCTGATTAATTAATCGCTGCAAAAGATATACAATGGTTGAGCATGTTTAGGTGAAGAAGCTATGAACCAAATAAATATATATCGATCAATACATACATCAAAATATAGAACCATATCTCATCTATTTTGAATTTTTATATAAATTTTCTTTTCATTTTGGTTTGAAATATCTGGAAAATATTATTGAGCAATATTGATTAATTGATAGTTCATACTATTTTTCAATAATTTTTTTTTAAATGATAGTTATTACAGTATTTTATTCAAAGTTAAATTCTCGCCATTTATTGTAAGTTGTCTGAGGAGAGGCAGAAGAAACTAAATAGCACGAAGAAAAATTCGCCCATCCACAAGAAAAATATTTGTTTAGCGCTTAAAATGCCCTTATAGAGGGTGCAAAAGGATTATTACCTTGAGGCCGGCTATTTCAAGCATTTGAAGATTCACCATAATGAGTGATAGAATGATTAATTATATAAAATACAATGAATATAAAAGCATATATTTGGTGTTTTTCTATCATTATTTGTTCATCATTTGATTCTGGAGCAGTTTAGCCTGGATTAACTAATTGAAGACTATGAGGAACAACTGGAAACTATTTAATAAAATAAATATTTCATTTTCAAAGTAGTAATAAAGAAATCTAAAAGGCAATAATAATATGATTGAAAACAAGAAAAGAAATCACTAAAATTATCAATTATGCGCATCTCATATTGAAATTTAATCTAATATTTTCCATAAAAGTTTCCCTTCAAACTAATTTTAATTTTATACGATTTGCTTTTACTCATTTGAATTCCATAAATAATGCTATATGCAAATAGAGTCTTCTTAGACCAGAAAATGATTTTGGATTAATTTTAA